>Ga0181377_1000455_pt1 | contig 15225 bp, 17 predicted proteins | sample LowvirmetaG_9_FD_130160 | JGI IMG/M metagenome (GOLD analysis project Ga0181377, IMG submission 130160) | Marine viral communities from the Subarctic Pacific Ocean - Lowphox_13 viral metaG | ecosystem: Environmental > Aquatic > Marine > Oceanic | place: Subarctic Pacific Ocean | collected...
AGCACTCATTGCGTCTGGAATTATATATCCTTGTAATTTTACAGTAAAGTCTGTTTTTACCATTCTATTAGTACCTTGAGATATTTCTATTTTATTTGCAAAACTATCTATTCTTGCATTAAACTTAAAACGTTCAAAATCTCCCCAATAAGAGTCACTAGCATAATTTATAGCTTCAATTATTTTATTATTATGAGCCACAAAATCTGTCCATACTATAAAAGAATAATTTAAAATTACATAATCAGGTACTACTACTGCATGCATTTCTCTTTGAGGTATTCTATTTTGTAATACTGAGAAATTATCATATTGATTTCTTTTAGTATATTTTTTTTGAAAAGAATATTGTAATTGAGGATTATTAGCATCCATTTTTTTACCTAAATCTCTTCTTTTTTCAACACTATTTCTTTTAAACATTATAACGGGTGTTTGAATTTTCCCGTTTTTGTCTCTAAAATAACCATCTCGTTGAACTCCTTTCCACCTTTCAGGAGAACCATAAATTAAGGGAACATCAATTCTTTCCCCATTTGTTACAACAGAAGGTTGTATTACATTATCAAAATAATATTTTATTGCTTCATCATGGTCTTGTAAACCTATAGAAACATCTTTTGTTGTATCATCATCTCTACGTGTAACATTAGCTCTATTAACTTTACTTTTTTGTAATCCTGGAGGTTTATTATCAGGAGCTAATCCTTTTATAGGAAATTCATTCGTTTCTAATGTAGATGATTCTCTAGCTAAACTAGAACCTTTTTCAGATTTTTCAGATAGTGATTCTAAATCATAAGCAGGAGCTGATAAATTTTTTCTTAATAGCTCATTTTGTCTATTTGGTATAGGTCTTCTAAATTCTGCCATTATCCTAGTAAATTAGCTATTCCATCTGTTACTTTAGTTGTAGTTGGATATTTTCCTCCTCTTAAAGGTATTAAATTTAGTTTTTCTACTGTTGATAAATGCCCAGTTAATATAATTGAATGACTATTACCGAAATCTGTAGCCCCCGTAGATATAGCGTAATCTGGATCTTTACCTAATATTAATTGATTTTCTACTCTAGTATCAACTTCATAAAAATTATTCTTAAATAATAATAAATCTCCTACTTCAGGTACTAAATTAATACCTTTTAATTCTTCTTTTAAAAAACGAAAATCAATGGTTTGATTAACATCAGATCCAAAATCATCAGACGACCATGCCTGGTCTTCTTTTTTCATTAAACACGCGATTCTTACGGGTTCATAAAACATTTTACCCATGGATTCTCCATAAACATTAGATGTTGTTTTTTCAAGAGCAAATTTATAATATCCAACCTCTAATTGAATAATATCATTAATAAGTTCTTTACTTACTGAGTTAAAAAGTGATATGTCTCGTGATCCTCCAAATAAAGCCATTATAATCTTTTTAATGTTTCTGGTTTATACTTAAATGATTGTACACCTGGTACTCTTAAATCATTCATACTTCTATCAGATGTTAAAACATCTTTTTTTAATTTTTCTAAATCTTGTTTTGGGTTTCCTCTTGATACAAATTTAATTGTAACTAAAGTGTATTCAAAATTTTTCTTTTGTATATACTCAGGAGGAGTTATATTTCTTACAATAGTTACTTTTCTTACAGCTCTAATTTGATCTAATATATCTGTAATATTATACTCAGTGTCTGTTAGCATATAAGCTTGTACTATATAAGTATTTAATATTTCGTTTAATATGTTTTTTAATTTTATCATTAACCTACATAAATTGGATAAGGGACCTTATAAAAAGTTTCTTGTGTTTGTTGAGCTTCTTGATTTTGTCTTTCAAGTTGTTTTAATCTTGTTGTAGACTCTAATAATTCTTTTAACTCAGTAATTAATTTGTCTTTTTCATCTTTAGCTTCACTTAATAAACGTGAAAAATCTAAAGTTGTTGTGTCACCCGGAATAGGGACTGCTTGGTATTTACCTCTTACACTACCTAACATTTCTTTAGCTAAAGCTAAACAATATCTCCTAATCCATTGTTTACCAGGTTCATTTATAAAAGTATAAGTTGGATTAGTATAAGGTACATTAGAAATATCTGTTATTAAATTAGTTGATGTGTCTTTAACGGGGGCATTTGCTACTGATTTTAACACATATTCAAAATGTAATGTTGCTCCTGTTTTAGGTATAGGGAATAATTTTAAATATCTATTGTTTACTATTTCAAAATGATATGCTGATTTTCTAATAGCATCATTTAATTCAATTGCTTGAATTTTTAAAGCATCAAAAAACATAGGCATTAACATAAAATTCACACCAGGCGAATAATTACCAAACCCAAATGTTTGCATTAATGATTGAATTCCTGTACCAGTACCAGCATATGGATCAAAATATCTATTAATTGCTGCTGGTTGATAATGGTATATTCTTTTCATATAAACAGCTTCTGAACCACTTATAGAAGAAGAAACACTACTTAATAAATCATATCTTTGAATACCTGCTGATACTTCTAAAGATCCTGTTTCTTTTTTATAGTCTCCCCCTCCACCATAAGTTTCATTACCATATTGATCTGATATATTAATAGTACCTCCTAAGTTAGGAGAAATTAATTGATTATTAAAGGTAGATCCTGTTGTAGTTCCTTGTAATGTATGAAAATTATTAATAATTTGAAAATTATATAATTGAGCTCCATATTCATTTACAGCTTCTTCAAAACAAGTATAAAAATTTACATCTTGTAATTCTATATCTACAAGGGGATATCCTAATCTTTTAGCACACCAATCTGATATATTATCAGCATCTGTTATAAAAGATGTATCAGTATCATAAAATGCAAAAGGTGTTGGATTAGAAACTAATGCAAATGATGAGGATCCAGGCCATATAGGTATGTTTGCCATATTTAATAGAATTAGGTTGTTCTGTCATAAATATGAAAAAAATATAGAGAATTTACATTCCGTTCAATAATTCGAATACTTCGTCTATTGCTATATGACGATGATTATCTAACAGTACTCTTTTATAAACATATTTAGAAGTTGCAATTTTAGGTAAGTCAACTATTGCAGAATAATTTTTATCCTTAAGATCAATTTGTTGGTTGTCTCCACAAAATATCATTGTTGAATTTTTTCCTAATCTACCTAAAGCCATTCTAAATTGTGAACGAGTTAAATTTTGAAATTCATCAACTATTACTATAGAATTCTCAAATGTTCTACCTCTAAAATGTGCTAAAGATACTAATTCAATTGATTCCTCTTTTTCCATTTTTTCTAAAATAAGAGGTTTATTATATATCTTACGCATATTAGATTTAATGGGTACAATCCAAGGTTCCATTTTTTCTTTTTCTGAGCCAGGTAGAAAACCATTGTCTTCAGTTGACACTGTTGGTCTCGTTATTATGATTTTATCTATTTGTCTTTTAAAAAACATGTCTAATGCAATTTGACAAGCTAACAATGTTTTACCACTACCTGCTTTACCTACAATAAAATTATAAGGATGATGGAGGATTGCTTGTTTTGCTGATTTTTGTTCTTCTGAAAGTGAAAGTGAAAATCTAACCGAGCCTTTTGGGGGCTTTTTTGCCGTATTTTGTTTAGCCATATATTATAACATTTGTTTATACATATAAAAAAAAGAGCCGCTATTGCGGCTCTCTTTAATTTTAACAAATGTTAATCTTATTGATCTCCAAATGCTGTTGCTGTATCAGTTGACATTGCGTATCCTCTAACATGGTATGATGTTGCTGCTGTAGCTACAAAAATAATGTTAAATGATTCAGGATTAGTTAATGTTACTTTATCATCATCAGATCCTGGAAATGCAATCGTATAACCACTTGCATCAGTTGCATCTGTATCAAATTGTAAAATACCACCTGTGAATGTTAAACCATCTGCATTTGCTGATCTAAATAGAATGTTATCTGCATCTGCTGCTATACCACTCCAAGCAAATTCATAAGTTTCACCAACTGTTGCGTTTACTGGTAGTACATACGAATCATTAGCTGTTGCTGTTGATCCGATTAAAAGTAATTTACCAGCGTGATCTTCTCTGTTAAGAGTTACAGTTGCTGCTGGTGTAAGTGTACTTACTTGTACATCACGTGTTAACATACTGTCTAACACATCACCGAAATCTCTTCCTGATTTTAATTGTGCTCTTGATTTAATTGCCATAATTTTTTATTTTTTTGACATTATAGGGATACAACTACAGTGGTCAAATCCATAGAGGCTATTTTCCCCGTTTTAATATTGTTAAAACAACATTGACCAATTATTGTTTTCAAACATACATATAAAAAAAGAGCCGCTAATGCGGCTCTCTTTAAAAAGTATATTAAACTAACTATTATAGTTGATCTAAATCTCCGATTAATACTTTACCATAGAAATCAGGTCTTACCATTTTCTTCGCGTAACGAGTCATGATACCTTTTCTTGGAGTGAATGAATTTGGATCATACACTAGAGGAGTCATGATTAACGGAATATATGGAGCAAATACAGCACCAGTTTCAAGGAATTGAGATCCTTTGTAACCCATTAAAACAACATTTTCAGTCATGTAAGGGTTTTTGTAAACTGTGTATCTGTTATTGATAGCACCCATTTTCTGAACACCCATGTTGTACTTGTCAGCATCTCCTGCTGAATCAGCTGCAAATCCTGGAATTGATTCCATGATTGTAGAGACTTTTGGAGAAACTACCATCCAGTTAGCACCACCTCTTAGAGTTTTCTGGTGAATTAAGTTAGAAACTTTCTGTAATTTAACACCTAAAGTTTGGAACCAAGACATTTTAGTGTAATATACACCTCCTGTGTTTGAAGTAGATTCTAAAGTAAATGCTTCAGTACCACCTGCTGTTGTATTAGCATTAGTTAATCCTGCTACATTTACATCTTGTGCTACTTTAGCACTCCATCCTTCAACTGTGTCAGCGTTTCTGATTAACATATCTAAAATTTCTAAATCAATTTCCATTGAAATGTACTCACTTAAGATAGAAGTTAATTCTGCTTCAGCGTCAATTGAGTGATAAGCATTCAAGTCTTGAGCGAACTCAGGAGTCCATTGTGCTTTCAATTTACGTGTTTTGGCAGCAACTGTGTCAGATCTTAATTGAACATTAATTTCTGGAATATCTAAAGAAGAATTTGTATATCCTTGAGATACTGTTGTGTTAGCTGAAGAATCTTCAAAGTCACCTCTATCATTTAAGTTATCTGGTCCTTTTTGGTATTCAACTGTAACTTTACCATAATTAATTGGATCTGTTCCAGCACCATGTTTAACTACGAATTCTATATCACCACCATTAATTCTTGTAAATTGTGGGAAGAATTCATCGATGTGACCATTTTCATCAGAAATTTTAAATGCTCTAATTCCTTCTACATCAAAGTCAACTAAAGATGATGTTGCAACTAATACTGTTGTTACTGTATCAGCTGTTGCATTTCCTGGGTTACCAAATGGGAATCCAGCACCAGCTAAACTAATTGAAGCTGAAAATTCAGTATCACCACCTAAAATTCCTAAAAGTGCTGCTGATCCAGTAGCATAATCAGTTAAACCATCAGTATTGTGGTTAGCTGTACCTGTTGTTGGGTCAAGTCTTGAAATTACAGATGAAGTTGTATGCATTGAGTAACCGAACTCACCTGCACCGTATAAACCTTTGTTAAATGCACCGTCAGTTCTTTTAAGATCTGAAGTAGCACCATAAAGTGATTCGTTAGCTGCATTAGTAGTTCCAGCTGAACCATATTGGAAGTCAAGGTAGAAAATTAAACCTGCTGGTAAGTTCATTGGCTGAACTGACACTAGGTCTTTTGCTACGATTTCTCCAAATACTCTTCGTACTAAAGGAAGAGCTACACCCGCCCACGCTTCAGAGTTACCAGCATTAAAAGTTGCTCCGGTACCTGTTGAGTTAGCTTCGTTTACAAGCTGCTTAGCTTGATTTTCTAACAACATTGACATGTTGTTTTTTTCGGTAGAAGATTCTATACCTTCTAATAAGCCTGACTTATCCCACTTACTAGCTAGCTTTCCAGCTTGCTCTTGAAGTACTTGATAAGGGCTTGCACCGCTTAATAAATTGTTTACGTCCATTTTTTAATTTTTTAAAATGATTTTGTTATTGATTAATTTTAATGTTTGCTAGTTTTTGCATTCTAGTCACCATATCATTTGATTCGTTAAGAACTGGTTTCTTTGGAGCTGTAGATGTTCCTGCAGCTTTAGAAGCCATTCCTAAACCTTCTTTGATTGATCTTTTAGGAGTTGTTTTTGTTGTTTTAGCAACATTAAACGTATCCTTAATTGTTTCGTAAATTAACTTAGCTTCTTTAACATTTGACGCATTATCTAAAGTTTCAACTACACGTAGTTTTTGTGCTTCATTTAATGTGTTTGCTTTAAAAATTCTGTTAACATACAATAATTTAGAGTTTAACAAATTAACTTCGTTAAGTTCAGTAGTAACTGCTTCAAGAGCTGCTTTAGTTTCATCAAGTTCTTTGTCTTTAGCTGCTTCTTCCATTCTTTTGGCATCAGCTGCTGCTTTACCAATGTCTTGCATTTTTTCTAAAGCTCTAGCTACTTTTGGATACTTCATTTTGAATTCAGGATCTTCAGCTGCCATTTCTAAAGCACTTAAACCACCTGCTGCTGCTATTATACCTGCAATACCTGCAGCTACACCAACAACTTCGTTAGTTTCTTCACCTTCCTCAAATCGTGCGTTGTAGTCATCAATAGCAGCATCGTCATCATATCTATCTCTGTACTTGTCTCTAGGACCTTCTTCACGTTTTTTATGAAGTCTAGAACCTGCATACATTTGCTCTATTTCAGCATCTGTTTGCTCGTTAACGTCGTCTTCTTTTTCTTCGTCTAAATTGTTAATTTCTTCAAGAAGAGCATCTAAATTAAATTCTTTGTCTTCGTTCACTCTATCAGCAGTGTAACCAGCATAGTTAGCTTCTTCTGCTTTATAGACTGGACGACCCATTTCATCTAATTCTTCTTTCTTCTTGCCTTCTTTCATGTCTTCGTCAGCTTCGTCTTTGCCTTCTTTCATGTCTTCGTCAGCGTCTTTCATTTTGCCTTCTTTCATGTCTTCGTCAGCTTCGTCTTTGCCTTCTTTTTTCATGTCTTTGTCTTCGTCTTTCCCTTCTTCTAATTCTAATTCACTAAGAATTTCTTCCAAATCAATTTCCTCATCCATCGAATCTTTTTCATCTTCATCATACATTTCGTCTACTTTATCTTTTTCGTCTTCCATGTATGCTTCTTTCATGTCCTCATCTTCATCATATGCCATTTCATCTACTTTATCTTTTTCATCTTCCATGTATGCCTCGTCCATGTCTTCGTCATACTCTTCGTTTAGATCTTCAGATAATTTAGCTGACAACATAGATTGAAGTCTTGGTGTAAAAGCTTCTTCTAATGCGGCCTTTGCATTTGCAAGAGCAACTTCACGAACTGCCTTAGCGTCAGCGATAGCCTCTTTTAAAATGTCTTTTGCCATTTTCTTTCGGTTTTTTCTCTTTCGAGTCTCGTTAATAAATTGTACGGGAAATAAGGATATTAAGATCCTTAATAGGGTTATAAATAATCAGGGACGGCTTATTAGGAAGCGCGTATGTTTTCAAATATACATATAATGAAAAAATGGAAAACAAAAGAGGCGCCGAAGCGCCTCTCTTAATAATATGTTCTAAAAACTATTACTTTTTACCTGTAAAAAATGATGCTACTAGAATTAATACAACTAATCCTACAAAACCACCGTTACCAAACCCATTTACTAATGCAGTTAGGTTAGCGATTACATCCATTCCAAATACAGATCCGCCTGTTAAAACGAACCAAAGGATTGATACTGGAATTAAAGCCATAAATAATGACCCTAAACCACCTAAAAATCCACTTACTGTTGAAAATACTTTTTCCATTTTTAATTTGCCTGTTTTACGAGGACTTTTTTAATTAATATTTGTTTAAAATTTGTAAGATAAACCTAAGTTAAAAGAACCTTCTCTTTCACCTGCTTCATCTTCTTTTAAACCCATACTGTAGTTAGGTTCAACACAAAGACCTTTCCATACATCATAAGAGTAACCAAGTCCAACTGTTAAGTTGTCCATCATTTCTTCTGTTGGTGCTTGAACAGAAACATACATGTTTTCGTTCCATAGGTAACGTCCCCATAGATCGTAAGAAGCATCGCCTTCAGCGTCTTCTCCCGCCTTTACTAAACCAACAACATACTTATCGTTTACCATGTATCCGATACCCATATTATCAGTAAAATTTGTTGTACCCCATTCTTCGTTTAAGTCGCTGTCAGGAGTGTTTACAGTAGTTACTACCATAAATTGTGCTGATGCAGCAAACGTTGTGAATAGTGCTACAGCAATTGTCATAATTAAATTTTTCATAATTTTTGTTTTAGTTAATATTTATTTTAATTGAAAAACAGGAGTAGCTGACTACTACTCTTGTGCTGTGAAGTACATTTAGTACTTTATGTTATTTTAATCTCTCATTGAGTTTAATTTTTTTTGTAACCTTTATTGTTTGACATACATATAACTTAATTCTGGAAAACCCACGTCTTTTCGTGGAAGTTTTTGGGAAATGAACAATTAATTGTTCACGACTAACACGCGCAAGTACCTGTATTATCACAGATAATATCGCGAACTATATTGTTTACGTTTGTATATTTGTATTCAGATGTTTGAGATTTACCCTCTTGTAATTCTTGGATTGCTCTTCCTGCTGGTTTCATGTACGCTCCATGTGTTGATGGTGTTGAAACAAAATCCCAACATAATAATTCAAAATCATCTTGTACTTCTACAGTACCATTACCACTTTCTTGAACTGAACCCATTCCACGAGAACTAATACCCACAGTAATTCCATTTCGGAATAGTTCTTTAAGTATATTACCCGCTGGAGTAGATAATATTTCAACTTCGCCATATACATCATCACCAATCATTTTAATTTTTACTACATTATGAGACACATTTTGTAAATTAATTACAGAAGATTCTGGGTGGTCTAATTCACCTAATGCTCTTCTTTCTTTTACAGGACCATCAACATATTTTTGAATTTCACGTAATAAAATTTCTTTAGGGTAAATTCTACCATTTTGGTTTTTAGCTTCCGCTCTTTGAATAACTCCTTTAACTGTTAAGGTTTTATTTTCATTAATAGATTGTTCTACTAATCTTTTATCTACACTAAATGGTCTGTATTCTGTTAGTAACATATTAGTCTTTTTTATTTTTTTTCTTAAAAGCAAACGGTGTCATATATCCTTCACCTGATCCTGCATTAAATGAAGCTCCTGTTCCTGTCACATTTGCTTCATCCATATTTCTTTGTTTTAAAGCAGCCATAATAGCAAATACAGCGTCTTGTTCTGAGTAATCATATCTTTTAGCCATTGCTTTAATAAAAGCATTTACTTTTTGAGATACTTCTGGATTAAGTGCCTCAGTTAAATTTCTTTGTTTAGCTTGCCAATCGTGTATATTAAATGGTTTACTCATAATTTTTTCTTACGTGTGTCCTAAATTTATTAAATAGTTCTTTTAATTCTTCAGATAAATTGTATAATACCATATCATCAGGATTTTCGTCTGATAGCTTTTTAAAATCAATTACTTCTGCTTCTAAATCTGCTACCATTCTTTCAAAAGAACGTTTATATACTACTTTAGATTTTACTGCTCCTGTTTCTGGATCTGCTGGTTCATCTACAAAATAATAATCTTTTGCATCTGTTTTACCTTTATTTCCTCTTGCAGGATCTCTATCTTTCTTTAATTCACTAAAGGTAGATTCTTTTATATTATATATGTCAACAAGACTAACCATGTATTGTTTTTAACTCATTTACTAATTCATAATAGTTAAGTAAGTTAATAACATTATCATCATTTACAGATGTTTTTTTACATAATGGTTTAATCATTCCTTTTGTTTCAGTTAATTTTATAGCTACTGCTTTATCTTCAACTTTTTTAGAATATTTTGTAAGTGTTTTTTTAACTTCTTTGATTTCTTGGTTGATATAAGACTTAAGAGCAGGACTATTAGTAACGCTGTTAACATATTCTTTTAATAATGTTTGTTGGTTTTCTTGTAAACCACTATATTTGTCATTAAATTTTTCAAGTAAAACTTTATAAGTAAGTAATCTAGTGTCTTTATCTTGTTTACTAAAACTTTCTAAAACAACATCTTTTTTAGAATTTTTAGATTTATTTTCTGTTATATGTTCTAAAAGTGTTACTTTAGAATTAACTATTGATAAAGCTGTGGCTTTTTTATTTTCAAGTAAATTAAAAATAGATGCCATTATTTTGTAATCAGTTATTTTTGCTTTAAAAAAATCATTTACATTATATGTGTCTTTAATTTCTTTAATTAAATTGTATTTTTCTCTTCTTAACTGACTTTTATTTAATTTTCCATGAGCTTCCAATAATGTATCAATTAACATTGTAGCTTGGCTGTCTTTATTATACTTTTGTGTAGCTAATGTATGGTATATTTTGTATTCTTTTAAAAGTTCTGTTTTCTTATTGAAATGTTTTTTTAAAAAAGACAAAGATTTTGACTGATTTCCCGTAATAGTATCGGAAGTCAACTGCCTAGTGAGGAGTTCAAATAAAATTCCAGTATTCTTGTACTTAGAATGTTTTACTTTCATTGTTTTATAAATTCGAATTTATCGTATATAAATATAGACCTATCTCTAAGACTTAATATTTTTTTCACTTAACATCCCATCCTTATTTTCTTCATTTATAATTTGTTTTTTATTATGAAGTTTTTGAAGAGATTTTTTAATTTGAGTAGCTTCAAAAGTAGAAACTCTATTACCATCTGATGGTTTAACTGGTGAAGAAGGTGTTAAACCTTTTTTACCTAATGGATCTCTACTAAAATTACCTTGATCTGAACCATAATTTTGAGGTTTTTCAACTGGACGTCCTTGAGGCTTTTCATCATATCCTGTTGGTACTTGAGCTGGTCCTACTGCTTTGTCTCTTTTATTACCATATAATGAAGCTAAATCATGTGGGGTTCCATAAGACATACCCGATTCTACTGGATCATTTCCTTCATTTTCAAGTTGTGATAATCTAAACTTATCCATTGCATCCTCAACCATAGCTTCTTTTTGTTCATTATATTGATCAGGTGATAATCCAAATACGTTTTCATAAACCCAATCTTTGCTAAATAAACCTTTATCAAGCATATCACCTGCTACTGTTGTTTTTGCAGTATATAATTCAACTTTTTCTTGTTCATAAATAATAGATGGTGTTGTTAATTCTAATTTAAAATCAACCAAATCTTTATCTTCAAATCCTTGTGAATATAAATGTACTAGTGCTATTTTAGTTAATTCTGACTCTACAATTCTTTGAACACGTTCAACTGTACGAGCAAACCTAATATCCATACCTGCTAATGTTGATTTTCCTTCTACTCCTTCTTCATACCCTAAAAATGGTTTAGGTATTTTAAGAGCAGCCATCATTTTATGTTTTAAGTATTCAATATCTTGAGTACCATCATAATCTAAACCTTTAGTTGTTTCAATTTTAGTTGAATTATCATTACCTCTAACTGGTATATAGAAATCTTCAGTAATGTTTTGCATGTTATATTTTAAGTTATAATCACCTGTTTGTTGGTCTATGTAAGGTGTTTTTTTCATTTTATTGACTGTTTCAGCCATAAATTGTTCAACTTGGTCTGGTGGAATAGCTCCTACATTAATATAAAATGTTCTTTTTTCAGGTGCTCTCATTATACGATGAATTAACATTGCATCTTCCATCAACATTAATTGTTTAAATACTTTACGAGATGGTTCTAAGTAAGATCTACCATAGGGAAGGTAATTAGAATCTGTAAGTAATCTAAAATGAGCTATTTCATAATTTTCTAATGTAAATTGATCTCTTCTTATAGTATTAGTTGCACCACTAGCTAAACCGTTTGGGTCCATTGTAAAACGAGTGTAAGATGGATTATCAGGATCTGTTCCTTCTTCTCTTACTACTTCATATACTGATAAAGGTATAACATTATATACTCCAAATTTTTCTGAAACTTCCATTTTTAAATAAAAGTCTCCATATTTACACATATTTCTAATCCACGTAGGTAAATTAAATTCAATATTTAAAACATCATAAAATAAATTATGTAATACCTTTCTTACATTTTCATTAGATGAATTAACATTTAAAACATCACCATATTCATTTCTTGAAGTTGTTTCATCTGAAATAATATCAAGTGCAGCTGCAATAATAGGATCATGATCCATTGCTTCATAATCACTATAAAGCTGCAGTCGCATTGACTGATAATTAAGTGTTGGGTTATATTGTAATGATGATCCTACAGGTTTGTGTAAACGTGTAAATCTATCATAAAGTGAATTTGTAGCTAGGTTTCCATATTTTTGGATCCTACCTGTATCCATAATTTTAAGTTGTTTTCCCCCAACGTTACGAATAATAACATCATTTGAAAATAATCTTCTTAATCTGGTAAATAAACTAGTGTCTGCCATTCTTATTGTTTTTAATACATATTAAAGAAGCCAAGTTAAATCCTGTTGTCCGTGTTCCCCTAAATCTTGGGTCCAACCTGCGTCTTTTTTACTTACTCCCCCCGTATAAATCATAGGAGCACTTTTTGTAAAGTTTTTTAATGCTGCTTTTGTTATGTCAATTCCTTGTTGTGCAAATTTAAGTGCTGTGTCTCTTACATAACACGCTGTTGCTAATGACATTACTAAATCATCATTATATCCTGTTTGTGCTTCTGCTCTTCCATTTTTCCAAATAAAAGTACGCATTTCTTCTAATGTTCTTTTTCCTTGAATTGTAATTGCTTTATCTCTTAAATAAGCGTCTAATTTTCCTATTGTTAATGGTCTTGTTTTCATTGACATTGTAAAACCAGGAACCATTTTTGTTGTGTCTGTTATATCGTATCCTTTAGCTAAAAATGAGTCTGCATTTGTTGCTGCGTCTCCTTTAGGTGAATAATATAAATTTTGATAACCTTTATCTATTACTACTTGAATTGTATTCCAACCTATGTTAGCATTTTCAACTACAAGTAAAGCATTATTAAATTCAGTTGCAATTGCCACTAACATATGTCCAAATTCTTTAGTGCCAATTTGACCCTTAAATTCACCAATTTGTTTAGCTTCTTCGATGTCTATAATATGAAAAGCAGAATAATCTTTACTATCTCCTCTAGCTACATCGGCTGTTATCATATAATTTCTTGTGTAATCTGGATATTCCCAAATGTGTAAATTTCCTTCTATACCTCTTCTTTCTATAGGATCACATATGTTTGTAGACTCAACAAATTTCATTATTTCTGTTTCAAAAACAGTATTACCAGAAGTTGTAAAATCGCAATCACATTCTTGTGCTGCCATTCTTAAACCTAATTCATCATCTTGTTTGTCTCTCCATTCTTGGTTTCTTTCTGGGTGTACTGTCCAAGGTAATCTAATTGGGACAAATCCATTTGTTCCGTCTTCTGCTTTAGTCCACATTCTATGAAAAAAGTTACCTGTGCCATTTGGTGTAGATAATACAATTGCTCTACCCCCCGTTGATAATGTTTGTTGTGATGAACCCCAAATTTCTTCAATTCGATTTTCTTCAATAAAGGCAGCCTCATCAATAATCAGTAAAGAAATTGCTTCTGATCTACCAGCATCACTTGCTGCTGACACTGCTTTTACTTGAGAACCATTTTTAAGTCGAAGTGCTAATTTATTATTTTCAACAAAACCAATTTGTAACCAAGAAGGTAAATTGTCATACATAAATTTTACCTTTGTTACTAAGTTTTTAGCTGTATCTTGTTTAGTTGCAACAACTAATATTGACTTATCTTTTTGGAATACCATCATCCATAAAGAAATACCTGCTGATAGTGTTGAGATACCTAACTGACGAGACTTAAGAATAATATTTCTATCATTCTTTTGTAGTAAATTTAAAGCGCCTTCTTGAAAAGGGTATAAATTAAATTGTACACGGCCCCTTGTTGGATGTTGAATCCAACAGTATTTTTTCATAAAGTATACAGGATCCTTAGCACATTTAATGTACTCCTGCTTTATGATTTGTTTTATGTTTTGTTGGGCCATATTATATGTTATACATATTGAGCTACTGCGTTTTTAACTTGCTCTATGCGTTCTTCTACAGTACCACTAATTGTAATAGTATTACCTCTATACATTCCTACAATTGATTTAATTTTTTTATCAATTGCATCTCTATAATTAGCATCTGTTTCTCTAATACCATTATCTTCTATTTCTACTCCTTCAGGACTTACATAAAATAAAATATCATAATCTTTTATTAAATAATATAATGTAGATGTTAAATAATGTTTTTCATGTGCTTCCATAGATTTAGACAATTCACTAAAAGCCATAACATCAATAACTGTTCTATCAGTTATAATTTTTTCTTGCATAAGTTCAGCTGCTCTTTCAGAAGCAAAAACTAATTGTCCTTTTAATGTACTATCTGTATTTAAAGGTATACCTAAATTCATTAAATGTTTAGAGCGCTCTGTTCTAAAATGATAATCTTTAAATTCAGGTAATTCTTTTAATGCATTTACTAGTGTAGTTTTTCCTACACTCATTGTTCCACAAAATCCTATTCTCATATATTAATTTCTATGTGTTTGTCCTTTAGCAGCTGCTTGTTTATACCAAGGTAAACCTTCCTTACCTTTCATAATTTCATTCCATGTTTCAAAATCATATTCAATACCATTTAAATAGTATTCTTTTCTTCTTTGTTCTTTATTAACTAAAGCTGGACCTTCTTCATCATGAAATACTGCTCTATCGCCCATTTGTAAAACACGAGCTGTTGTTTTAGAGCCGTCTTCTTCAATTTTATAACACCTTCTTACCCTTCCCTTAGGATTAATCCATTTTTTAATATTATGTAATTCTTCTTCTGTTGCTTTATTTGACATATCTAATAACTTATATTTTCGTAAAAATCAGAATATTATTATTTTATTTTTAATAATGCTTATGCAAAATAAGTAACTTGCGATTC
>Ga0181377_1000458_pt1 | contig 15213 bp, 14 predicted proteins | sample LowvirmetaG_9_FD_130160 | JGI IMG/M metagenome (GOLD analysis project Ga0181377, IMG submission 130160) | Marine viral communities from the Subarctic Pacific Ocean - Lowphox_13 viral metaG | ecosystem: Environmental > Aquatic > Marine > Oceanic | place: Subarctic Pacific Ocean | collected...
AGAGGATTAGCGATAGCGTTGTGCCGCGATCTATCTCCGTCTGACGCATTTGCTTCCGTTGATTTTCTGTTGTTCGCGCAGCACTTGTTCTTAGTAAATCGGCTTCATTCTGCTGCTCGGCCACCATGTTTTGGAAAGCCACTTGATTGCGCGCTTCTTGCTGCGCAGCCGCAGCTGACATGATGCCTAGGCCCGCTGACGCGACACCAAGAACGATTGGAACAACGACTGAACACATAAGTCAGATCCTCACAAATTCGTAGAACAACCGCTTTTCTGGTCCCCATTCTGCGTGTTCAGCGACAAAGGTAAAACCCATGTGCTTTATCCAGCGGATGTGAACAGTATTGCGGGCATCGGCCACATTGAACAGCACGCTGTAGTCGCTAAACAATTCCTGCAATTGCTCTTTTGATTTTCGCAGAAAGGTTCGCCGGTCACGCTTGTCGTCAACCATGCCCTCTGTGCCCAGCATCCACACCCTGCCACCACTTGCCTCTGGCACGACGCCCCACATACCCATGACGTGGCCATGCCTGCTGACCATCGTCCGGCACGGCACGCTGTGTAGAAAGCAATGAAGCAGCATTTGTTCAGGCGTGCAGCCAGAACACGCCATGACTTCTGCTACGTCATTAGCGCGCATGTTGTCTGCCAGGTGCCGCAAGTCAGACGGGCGAGTAGCTCGCTGATGTGCCTCGCCTAAATCCTCGGTGCTCTGTTCTGCAACCAGCCTTCCCACTCTGCTGATTGCATGCGGCATGGCATCGGACTGTCGCTGAATATCTCAATCTTAGTGTCTATGTTTCTTGCCATCACTGGCGCACGGAAGCTGCTGGTTGACAGTGAAGCGCTGCCCAGCACTGGGTTGCCACTGCCTGTTGTTATTCCGTTAAATGGAAACTTGTTTACCGGACGGCCCTGCGGCGTAATACGAAGTTCAAAAGTAGACGTGTCATCAAAAACCACGGTCCATGTGCGGAGTTGTAGCCGCGGGCCTGCAGCCACAGACACACCACCACCCGGTGGTTCTTCTTTGACGTATGGGGTCGAAAACTCGTACAGCATTTCGTAGGTTTCGCCTACAAAAAACTTGGCATTAGACAGGTCGCCGCGCACGGTGATTGTGCCGTTGCCGCCAGACCCACCGGTCAAGCTTTCTGCTGTTGGCTCAAGCACCAGGCCATGGGCAATCGTGTTGCTTGTCGCCTTGCGTCCAACCAGCACTGTCTTGCTGGCAGTTGCAATTGGGTACGGCAGTGTGATTGTCGACGTCACTCCAAGACCGCCGGCATTGTTGACGGCAATACTGCAGCTTGCCTCTGTTGTTTTGCGATCCAGCAGCACCTCGAACTCTGCTGTGTTGTCTACGTTCTCTGGACGCAGCGATGTCTTCTGTAAATAGACGCCGTCGCTGTACTCAATTACTTGGTACAGATCGCTGTCAAGTACAGCAGTGCCAACAATCTTGCCGCCGGCATTGATCTCCCAGTAACCCCAGGCTGATTGCAGCTTGTTGTCATCCTGAAAGAAAAACTTGTATAGGTACAGCCGTTGGTATTGATCAGAGCTAACCATCGCCAACGCTTCTTCAGAAACTGACGCGGATATTGAAATTAAATTGCCTGGCACAAACCTAGGCACTGGCGTCGATACCTCCTCTGATAGCGGCACAGGACCAGATGCGTCAGGCAGGAAGAACTCGCGCAGCCCAGTGTTAGATGTGCCTTTTGGGATAGCTAAGTAAACAGTTCGCCCAACGCCAACTGGGTCAACCGTTTGCAGTTGGTCAAAGGTCGTGATCGCTGTGACAGTTGCAGTCTTTGGCGTAAGTGCTGTGCCCACTGTGGTTGCGCCAGTGTCAAGCCTGAACTGGCCGTGAGCACTAAACAACAACAGCGTGTTAGCAAACGCCAGGCTGCTAGTTAGGAAGTTGATTGACGTGCCGCCAGACGTCAGGTCAATCGGGTCGCTGTCGACCACAGTTTGCACAGTTTCTGGAAAGAACCTGTCGTAGTTATCAGCCGCCGACATGATGACGTTTTCGTCCGCCAAAAAAACAAGGCGGTTGCGAAACACGTTGACGTTTTTTATCTGACTGCCAACAAACGTTGGGTTAGGCGCTGAAGCCAGGTCGCCTGCAACGCGTCCTGACCACGCAAATTGCTGAAAAGTAAATGTGTTGTTAGCAGCCCGCACCAGCACATGCGGCATGGTGGCCCGATCAAATTGATACTGAATGTTTGATGCAACAGTTTCCCGCCACACTCCAGGGCCAAACCCACTGCCAGCGTTAGCTTCAAACTCAACAAAGTAATCGTCAAAGCTGGTAGCAGCTGAGCCTTGCACTCTGACTTTGAACCCATGCTCTGCTGATGCAGGCAGGTCGTTGATGGCAGACACCGTGCCCTTGATTGAGCTGATGTCTGTACTGCTGCGCGTGTCGCTTGCAGACATGCTGTAGTCAGACCCGTCGTTCTTAGTTACGCGAATAACAAAATCGTTTTGTGTAAACGTAAAAGCGCTAAGACTGCCGTCGCCTGCTAAAGAATTTCGCAGAGCTGTTGCAATTGCAATTGTGCTCAGCGCTCCCGTTGCACTAGTGGCATGCGTCTTTGTAACGCCAGCAACTGTGACGCTGTAAGTCGTTGAGTAGTTGGCAGCCTTGACGAAGATCATTCCCTTCGTGCCCCAGTTCGCCGACAGGTTCGACGTGTCCATGGCAACCGTCTTCTCGCGGTTGACAATGAACGTGGTGTCAGCAATGGACGCCAGCCGGAACTGCTCTGACGGATTACCTGTGACGTCTAGGTAGGCAGTGCCGTTAGGCGTAGCAACTGTGCGCTCAGTGCCGTCTAAAGCAAAGACCTTGATGGATCCGTCGCGGATCACCAGCAGGTGCTGGATGCTGCCGTCACGGTCAACGATGTGGCAATGCGGCGGGCTGTTTGCAACCGAGCCAGTAAACAACTTGGCGACGTGGTCTGACGCTGGCCTTTTCTTCAACCCTTCAACTGGGCTTGGCATGCAGTTAATAACCTGCTCTGCTTGCGATGCCAATCGCAGCGCAGCTGGCTGTTGGCTGACCCCGTTAATAAGGTTGGGGATTGAGCTGCTGACAAGTGGCATAACTAGAAGCGCTGCAGGGCACGACTAGGCATGTAGGTGTTGAGCACGCTGGTGCGGTTGGGGTTGCCACGCAGGAAATTGTGTTCGCTGCGTGTCGTCTCTTCCTCCAGAAAAATGCTCTTCGCCTCTGCCTCCATCGTTAGGTTGATCTTGGTCAGGTCGGCGCTGCCCAGCAAGGCTTCTTGCAGCTGGCGCCCAGCTTTGATTGTGATGTACTGGTGGGCGTGCTCAGGCAGATCGTCCCAGTCCAACAACGCAGTCACATCACCTTTGAGATCCTCGGTGAATGTGAACTTGCCAGCCTTCCTGTCGTACAACCTGCTGCCGCGCATGGTGACATCGACGTCGGGGTAGATCAATGGGTCAACCACGACACGGCTAACACTTGGACCCATATCAATTTCGTTGCTTGTGTTGCGTGGCAATGCTTGCTGCAACGTGGTGTTAAACGACCAGCCCTCTGATTGCAGCTTGCGGCTTGCATCGTTGATTGTGTCTTGCGCTTGCTTAGCAGTAGGGAACTGACCCGTAAGACTGTTGACCGGCGCCTCGCCCATCATTTGCAGGACGCGGTTCACTGCTTCCAGGAATGTGGTGCGGGCTAGTGCCATTGTTAATTAGCAAAGAAAAGAGGGGGCCGAAGCCCCCACTGAATCAGGAGAATGTAATCTCAATTGCGCAGTCAGGGCGCAGCACGCCAGTACCGCAAGCCATGGAACCAACCATGAATGTTCCTTGGTATAGAGCATGGACGTCTTGTCCGGTTTGCTCCATCTTCAGGTCCATTAACTTCACAGTGCCAACGGCTTGCTTGTTAAATACAAGGCCAACATTGTTAGTGAAGTTTGCTGCGTAGGAGTTGTTCTCCCCAGTAGCAGCAGAACGGTTGCTGGAAGGCAGGTGGTTGGACATGACAATGTCAATGCCAGCAACACGGAAGACTTTGCCGTCTCCGTATGCACCTTGGCCGCCCCAATCGCGGTTAATTACATTGGTCTCTTGTACCAATTTGTAGTATTCGCGGGGCGCTAATACAGCCACCCTGGAATCAGGGGGTACATCATTCTCGTCAAGCTTCTGCGCTGCAGAGAACAGAGCAGTTGCTAGCTGAGCGCCAGTGATGTTTGCCTTTGCAGCTGAAGCAGCAGCAATGTTGATCTGAGTACCGCCTGGCAAATCAGTGTTGAAGTTAGTGGCGGTGCGAGCAGCCTTGGCCACCATGGCTGCCACGTTCTTGTCAAACGTATATGCCAGGGCGTTGCCCATCTGAGTTGAATACTGGCTGCGAACGTCGTAATGGTTCTTGGCCTCATCAATGTCAGCAACAAAAACATTGCTCACCAACTTGTCGTCGATAAGCACAGTTGCTTCTGCATGCTTGATGGCATTGCCTGTCAGCTGCGTGCCCGGTGTGTGGTATGCAGTTGAGCTAGTACCAATAATTGGGAATTGTGCACTTTTGCCCGAACTAATAGTCCGAACTGTATGCAAAGTTTCAAACACCGTTGACTTACGGAAGGATGAAAGTACCTCCCCTGAAAATACTTTTAAGAAAAGTGCGTCGAAGCTGGTGCCTGTTGCGTTGACGAGACCCAGCCGTGAGGCTGTGAAGTTAGCCATGAGGCTTAAAAGAAAGATTGGGTTGCACCCGACCAGTCTTCTTAGCTCACAGGGTGTCCTCCGCAGAGGGCCAGTGCGCCAGATGAATGTCTAGGTAGACAGATTGTAAGCAGTAAACAGTCCAATAAAAAACCCTTGGGTGCTTAAGCCAAGGGTCAATGTGTGTGAGGTGGGCTCTCTAAGCCCAACTAATTAAAAGACAGCAGAGCGGCTTAGCTGCTTTTCTACTGCTTTTCTATAGGCAGGGTCGCTTGCGTAACGAGGGTCATTCATTGCCTCAATCACTTGAGCTGTTGACTCAAACTTGCTGCCGGAACTGCTGCTCGACTTGCCGCCTAACAGCTGTGGCTCACGACCTTCGCTTGCTGTGTACTGAGCGTAAAGCCCAGCAATTGCAAGGCGAATTTGCGCGCCGTCGTTGCTGCCTTGAACGATGCGATTGAACGCAGCAATCTCGTCAGCCTCCATGTTCTCTGCAGCCCACGTAGTCATCTCGTCGTACTGATCGTTGCCACCGAACTCAGTCTTGATTTGAGATACCTGTTGTGCGTTAAGTGCGCTGTCTTGAGCAGCGTTGTACTGCAGTCCAGCCAAGTAATTGTCGACCATGCTGCGACTAAAGCCAGCTTTCTCCAGCTCGCCATAGTCTTCGTCTTGCAGCATGCCGCTCTCGGCGTACCGAGAAGACATGTCGCCAAAGTCGATGCCAGCTTCTTCAAGCCGACCGCCAATAACTTCGCCGTAGATCTCCTTAGCTGATTGCTCTTCGCCTTCAGCTAACTCCTGCTCCGGCTCGTTGTCAGCTTTACCTTGCTGGCTTTCGAGTTCTTTGTAGCCCTTGACTAGCTCGTCGACAGTTTTGTATTTGCCGGCAAACAGTTGCTCTTCGCCCTGGATCTCGACGTTGTCGTTATCAGTAAGGGCTGCTTGATCTTCAGGCGCCATCGCTGGCGCCGGTTCGTTAGCGATAACTACGGGTTCAGGCATAAGTCTCAGGAAATTTGGATGACGCCTTTGTCGTCAACAGTCACCTCAGGCATAGGCGCTGACTGTCCCTGTGATTCATCGACTGCTATCTCGATGACTTCAACTTGCTTGTCCTCCGTCGGCGACTGCGTCTCCGTCGGGGAGTTGGTTTGGGGTTCCGGCGTCGGGGTTGCCGTCTTGGAACTGCGGGCCATAGGGTGCTCCTGGTTGTGTGTAGTTTTTAGCTGCTTGCGTAGCGGCGCCAGACTTGAGGCCCTCCATCAACATCTGTTGTTGTTGAGCTTCTTGCTGTGCTTGCGCTGCAGCTGCGCGCTCATTCTCTAACTGCTCGGGCGTTTTAACAAGGTTTGTTGTATCAATGCTGCCGCTTGCAGCCAGCCGACGTAAGGCTTCGTCGACATTGATGTACTCAGCCATGATCTCTGGGCCAAGAACTTGCTGCGCAGTTGTGATGAACTCAATCAACTTGTTCTTGTCATCGCCGCGGCCAATTGCCTCAAGCCCAGTAACAGGCTTAGGGCTAACCAAGGCCTTGCCGCCCTGTCCTTTTGGGAATGGGGGCAGCTTGCGTTGACGCTGCAAGATGTGCATCAACCGCCGCACCAGGGGCAGCTGCAGTTCCTGAGTCAGGATTGAATAGAGTCCCGCAGTGCCGGCGTTTAGTTCCTGGCTCATAAAGCGGATCTCTTCCGCAGTCACACGCTCGCCCGGTCGCTGAATAGCGGTGTGCAGCATGAAGGCATACTGCAGCCGCTGCTCAATGCGCTCGATGGTGGCGTTAGCAATCTGCATGTCGGCACCCTTCTGGGTTTGCACGACAGTTACGTCTGACGCTGAGCCTTGAACAATTGCACCATTGGCTGCGTTAGCCAAAGTGCGTGGCCTGGTCATGCCGTTGGGGTTGACCATAAAGATCACCTTGGCTGCTGCGGCTGACGACTCCAGGATTGCTTGGCTCAAATTCTCAAGCGCAAGCAAGTCGCCGTAATACTGCTCGACGTAACTACGTCCGTACTCTTCGCTTTCTACGCGGTCAAAACGCAGGCTGATCCAGGGGGTGGCTTCCTCTTTGCACATGCCGTGCGTACCTGGCACCTCTTTGCCTTTGACCTCCTGATACCAGTGGCACTGACCTTCGTAGAACTTGACGCAGGTGTAGACCTTGACGGTCTTCTTGCTGCTCGCGTCGCTGTACTCTCCTTCCTCTTCTTCGTCTAAAAATCCCTCGGGTAACGCCTGTGGGTAAACCTCTTCTTCGACAACAATCTCTGTGACGTGACCCATAGGATCACGACAAAGAACAAAGCGGTCCAAATGGATGACCCTGATTCCTTGCTCTGAGACGTAGAGCAAGACGTTGCCGCTAACCAGAAGGTGCTTGAAAGCTTCGTGTAAAGATGCTCGGCCATTGGCAGTGTCAAGCACCCCCATCACAGCGTGCTCTACTTTGACCAGCGCTGCATCAAGTTCGGTCTTGACTTGTGGACCAGCTTCTGCAACACGCAGTGCTAGGTCGTCAATCTCCAGCTTGAAGAACGGAGCGTTAGGCGGGAACAAAGTAACGAGCAGTTTGTTGCTCAGAAAATTTGTGCCGCGTGCGCCAAAGCTTTGGTATGGCGTCTTTAAATCACCTGCCTCTCCGCCGTGTGCGTCTTGAATAAGGCCTGGGATAGTGACCTTGCTGCAATCACGAGCACGCTGCAGGTATGAGTCACGGTTGGCAGCCAGCTGGTTATACCTAGCCGCCGCAGTTCGGCTGCCCAGCATGCCCATTGGTTTGGACTGCCGGTCGACGTTGGAGGTCAGGTTTAGTTTCATCATGGCTAGCCGGGGATAGAGAAGCCGCCGCCGTAGCCAGCGATGTCAGCTCGCATTGAACGGCGACCGCGGCCACGTCTGCTGATGTTGATAGGTGTTTGCGAGTTAGATGGCACACCGAGCGATGCCGTCGGAGATGAGGCTGCGCCCTCTTGCGATGTTGCTGGTGCTGCCGGTGCTGCTAGTGCAGCAGCAGGTGACATTGCTGTTGGGCTTGGAGCAGGTGGCGCTGGCCGCTGCGTCATTGCCAGCTGTTCTTGGTAGCGCTTCTCCGAAGCAGCTTGCGACGATTCAAACTGCCGCTTCTGTTCTTCCATTTGTTCGCGTTGCCGCTCCATGTTTTCGCGGTGCCGCCTATCAGCAGCCGCACGATCAGCTGAACTCGACCCACCACCACCACCGCACATAATTAATCAACAGAATTTTGCTCATCGTAAATGCTGTGGAGCATGCGCACCACTGCACGCCTGCCGACATACATCCAGATCTCTCTGTCATTCCATTCAGGTAGCGGACAAAGTTCAGGGACTGCGTCGTCTAATTTCTGCAGCAACTCAGGGCTGATGTCTGGCCAATCACTGTTAGACATTTGCGCTTACCTCACATAAGTCTTGCTCTTGTGAAGGATGCCACAGGATTAGCTTCTGCTGCTCTATGTCGTAATCACCGTGCCGCAAGATGCGTGTCATGCGTGCGGCTAACAGTGCATCGGTAAAGGTCTTGCCTTTCTTTTGATAAGCCTTGACCACAACAGGCCACATCTCACGCAGCGTTGTAGTTGTGCCCAAGATTTTGTCAGCTGTCTTAGGGCCAACGCCTGGCAAGCCATCGACATTGTCGATCCTGTCGCCTGTCAGTGTCTGCGTCATCCAATTGCGATCAGCTTCGTTCTTGCTGATGTTCCAAACCTTGTCGTTAACAAGTAATTTGCCCGGCACAGTCTTCATGTCCTTGTCTGGCGAGACAATGATTGGGTCGTTGACCTGGCCTGCGGTGGCAAGCAAGCCCATGACATCATCAGCTTCAAGCTGGCCCATGGTCACGCCGTTGTATGTCACAGACAGGAAGTCGTAGACCTCACGCAATGCCATCGGCTTGCGTTTGCCAATGCGATTGGCCTTGTACTCCTGGCTCAGTTCATGGCGAAATGTGGGGTAGCTGCTTAAGCAAACCCGCACGTCTTGATCCTGCGTAACGTTCATCCAATACCCAATCTGTTGCGACGCCCTGGCCTTGGCTTCGACTGGGTTGACTGTCAATGTGTGGCACCACTCAGTCCATTTCGTTTCTGTTTCACAACTGGCGCAAGTTTTGTAGCCGAGCCAATCGCCGTCAATAAGTAAAGTCATGTGCCAAAGAAATGAGACATAGGAACAGTCAGCCGGCCTGATTCATGGTCATACAAAAGTTTGTCGACCGGACCAGTTGTGCCGCAGAACCTGTTCTTAAGCACGCGCAGTTGCAATTCACTGCGCTCTGCTGGGTCACCTTGCTGGTTTCTCTCGCAACCCCAAACGCTATCCGACAGCTGTGCAATTGCGTGGCTGCCCCTCAGTTGCGACAGGCTGGTCTGCGCTCCCTCTTCATGGCCGCGGCCTTCCGGTCGCTTGAGGTGAGACACCAGCACCAGGCCAATGCCTGTCTGCTCTACGACCTGACGCAGCTTGGTGCACACCACGTCTAAAGCTCGCCGCTCGTCCAGGTCTGCAATGCCACTGACCACGATGGTGAGGTGATCAAGAAACACAACGTCAACACCCTCGACGTCAGCCAAGTACCTGATCTGTTCGACCATGCGGTCAGGATCCATTGATCCGAAATGGTCATAGAGAAACAGTCGACCACCACCAAACAAAGAGTGGAATGCAGTCTTGACCTCATCAGCCGGCACCATCTCAGGGTCCAGGTGCAATGGCTTGTTGACTTCAATGCCAACGATGCCTTGCATTGTGCGCTGCAGTGATTCCTCTAGCGACAGCATCCCAACCTTGAGCCCGCACCGCAAAAAGTGGTGAGCTAACTCACGACATACAGACGACTTCCCGGTTCCAGAACCAGCTGTCACCGTCACCATCTCGCCCTTTCTAAAACCACGCAGGCAGCTGTTGAGTTGTGGCCACGGCAGGTCGCACACCTTGGTTGCGCCTGGCTTGACCATCTCTTGGTACAAATCAGCAGCGTTAAGAATGCCGTCAGGCCTGACCGGCGTTGCCTTCCAAAGCAAGTCCTTAAGCTGTGCGCCCTCGCCAGCCTGCAGCATTTCGTTGGCGTCTTTGCGAGGCAGCCTGCAGATGGCAGCCCTGCCGTATGGCAGCACCTTGACTGCTTCCTCTGCTGCCTTTGCACCTGGATCGTCTGAGTCAAAGCACAGCACGATGCGGAACTGACGCAGCCATTCAAGATTTGCCGCTATGTATTTGCTCGCTGATTGCGCACCGTTAGGCAGGCTGACAACAGGGAAGCGGTTGCCTTGCACCTGCGACACCGACATGGCATCGACCTCGCCCTCTGTAATGACACAAAAAATGTCTGTCTCTTTGCCGTGGTTCTGTCGCCACAAGTGCTGGCCCCACAGTTGGATGTTGGATGTGTCACCAATCCACCGAAACTTTTTGTCGGGGTAGCGCAAGTGCTGCGCCACATCTTTGCCCCGTTGGTTTCTGTAGGTGGCGACCTGCACTGTTGACCCGTTGTAGCTGCCAACGCCGTAGCCAAATAGCTCGGTCGTCTCCTTGTCCAAGCCGCGTTTAGTTAGCGGCACGCAGTCAATAAATGACAGCAAGTTCACAGGTGGTGGTGGCATTGGCGGTATGGGTTTGAGCTTTGGTTCTCGCTCCGGTTGCTCGGTGTAGTTGCAGCCAAAACAAAAGGCATGTCCATCGCTGAAGCGTGCGAGGTTGTCCTTGCTGTTGCACTCCGGGCAAGCTTCGTGTCGAACGAACTTGGATTTTTCACGCAGCATTGGTAAACCACGCAGTGGGTATGTGTCCTTCGCACCACGGAAAGCCGTGACGTTCTGCCCACTGCCAGTAACGCAGTGATCGTGGAGCCTTTGACAACTTGGCCTTTGCGTTCTGAAAGCAAAGACGCAGGTCCAGGTCAGGGTGTGACTGCTTGACGCTGCGCAGTTTGCGCCGGTCTTCTGCAGTTAGCAGCCCCTTGGCCTCCACGACACAGCCAGGAAGGATGAAGTCAGGGGTGTAAACCGCCTGGATTATGTAGTCGTAGTGCTGGCTTTCGTAATTAAAAACCAGCTCACGCTTGTTGAGACTGGACGCAATGCCAGCCTCGAACTTGCTGCGGAACCTAAAAGTCCCCGACTGCTTTGGTTGCGACCGCCTCGGCTTGCGAGGTTGCCGCCTTCTCGTTGTCTTCCCATCCGCCTTCGACCGCATCAAACCCTGTGCCTCCCTGCGTGTACTCAACAGGCTTGATGACCTGCACCTCTTGGATGCTCAGCGTGATGCCAACGCCGATGGGCGCAGAGTACGGGCGGGCTTGCACCTTGACCCGGCCAAGTGTGCCTGCCCCTAGCTTTTGCAACGGGGCACGGTTGCTAACCATGCAACCTTTGCCATCAAAGATTGGCAGCTGCACGTCCCATGCTGTGCCGTCTTTGCGAATGCCTTTTGCTTTGCGCTTGCACTTGAACTTAATGACGGGGTTGCCCTGGTCATCAGAGGTAGCTGTCCATGGCTGCGGATCAACTAGCTTCCACGCCTTGTTTGGATCTGAGTCCTTGCAAGCTTTCTTCCATTCGTCGAGGTGTGCTTCTAGTTTTTCAACTAGTTCCATGCCTTGCTCGGCAGGCACCAGCACCTCGACTTTGTACTCACACTTTTCAAACTTGGTGTCGGGCTCAATCAACCAGCTGTACCTGAACTCACCTTTGGGGGTGACGAAAGACAGCGGCTCTGGATTCTCGAAATTCATGTGATGAAGTAGTTACTTGTCTGAACTTGGGACAAGTCAAGCTTGCCTAGGACAGGCCGCGGCGGGAGCTTGGCTTTGCTTTTGTTTGAGAGTTGCGCAAGCAGCTGATCAACAATGGTGTCAAAGCTGCTGGCTGCATACAGGTCAGCAAACGTAGTGCGAACTGAGTCGCGGACCTGATTCATTTCCGCTGGTGTCGTTACGAAGCAATCGTGAATTCCTCCCAGATTGCACACCCCATGTGACATGGCGTGATTCGTAACCAGGGCCATGTGACTGGCGTCCTGGCTGTGCACAACATTGGGGCTAAGCCCCCGTGCCATGCGCTGCTGGTCAAGACCGAGGTCATCGACTTTGCAGCGGACGTCTAAGCGGACGTCGGAAAGATACCGCAACCTGATTCTTTTGTCTTGAACATTTGAATACATCTGTTGCACGAGCAGGCCTGATGGTGTGACCCACTGCAAGGCCACATCCTCTTTGCCTGCTGCTCTGCCAAGGGCACGCAGATATTCCATGGCCTGTTCAGCGTGACCAATCAATGCCCGAGCTTCAGCGTGCAAGATCTGCGCCATGAAGTGCATCGCTGACATGGCACCTGCCTTGTGTGGCCATGCACCAGGGCCAAGCAACTCATCAGCACGCTTCAGAGCCCACGCCCAGCAAGCGTGGTAGTAGGCGATAGGTGTCGCTGAGTAGGGCAGTGTCATCACGATGGGCTTGGCCAAGCTGCGGTCTGGTTGCAATGCCAGCCACTTGCCTGCCCGTGGGTCATCGCTGTCCCGCAAGCGTGCCAAGACACGGGTCATGACCATGCCGTAGATGTCCTGGGGCTGGTCGTTGTCAACCAGATTGACCATGGCTCCCATGTCTTCGCTGCGCAGCAGCCCGCTGTAGTGCTGAATGCCGGAGCATGTGCAGTCCAGGGTCACTGGCAGCGTGCATGAGTAGCCGAAGCCGACATCACTGAACTCTTTGTAAGCACGGCAGAAGGCAAGGAATTGCCATGGCTTGTCTGCCTTTAGCCAAAACTCAGGCCGTAGCCATGGGTCAGCGCCAACCTGTCTGATGTTGCGCCGGTTCTCATGGACCCAGTCGACACGGGTGCGGTAGTCATGCTTCCCCATGCCATAAACGTTGGCTCCATGGACCCGCAGCCAATCAGCTTGGCTCTCGTTAGTGATTGCAACGCCCTGGGAAAAGCGCAGCAGGGACCGACAGGCTTCATTTCCTTGTGGATTTAAAAAAGGTTGGCGATAAAAGTACCTGCCCCTGAAGTCCAGGGACATGGTGAAGTAAATGCACGGCTCGTCTGCAAACCGACGGGCAACCCAAAGCATCTTGGCCTGGTTGATGCGTGCGCACAGGGTGCGCTCGTTCTTTTCATGGATGCGTTTGGCTTGCTTGCGCCATGCCATAACACCAGGGTCATTGTCTTGCAGGTGCTTGGGGTACGGCGGCACCGGCCACCCCTCACGAGGCAGCAGGCAGCCAACCTCCATGCACTGGTCATAAGCCAGCTGGATCTGCTCCAGCATCCAGCCATCGACCGACCACGGGACAGATTGCTGTCTGTTTGCGGCGCCTATAAAAGCTTCGCTCCCGTCGCTGTGTGCGGCGACGATCTGGGCGTTGCTCTTTAAAAGCTCGGTCGACAGATGCTTGCTGTAGTAACCACCGTTGGTAGGCGCTGTCCATGGGCGTGGTGGGATAACAAGGGGTAGGTAGTTGGGTGTCATGAGCAGCTGCTTGCTGTGCACCTGCTCAATCCAATCCATGCATGCTTGCGTCGGCTTTATGACACGGCGGCATGGCTTAGTGGTGTGATCTACTTCGATTGCAATCAAGCCAGTGTGCTTAGCCAGCATGTAAACCAGGAAGATCCCAGTTGCCATGCGTTCTTTCGGTGTCCACTCTTCAGTGGCCTGCATCCGGCGGATCACTGCCTGCTTGTGTGAGCCACGGCCACGGGCCTGCTTGTACCACCCCAACTCACGCAGGGTGGCACGATCGAGCATGGTCTCAGTCCATAGCTTGTCCGAGACATCAGCAGCTACATGGTGCAACGTGTGACTGCTGCTTATGCAGTCGACCACAGTCCGAGCAGCTGTGGCCGCCACTTGTTGGGGAGGCAAGTGGGTTAAGGGTGAAAGCAGGGCGAAAGATGGCCCTGCTTTTCCCGCTTCAATGCGGCGGCGGATCGCCCGCAGGTGGGGCACCAGCTGTTCCACGCCTAGCGCAGACAGGTGTTCGCCCCACTTGCTGAGTGATTGCTGCCCCTTCAGGCGTTGACGGTGTGCGATCAGCTCGACCCTGTCACGGCCGAGCGTAAGCATCTCCCGCTCCAGCGCTAACTGGTCCTCCTTGGTTCGGGTCACGTTCAAGCAAAGCAATGGTGTTGGTTAAAACCTCCGGGTTGAGGTGGCTGTAGCGCTCAGTCACGTTGATGTTGCTGTGACCCAACACCTTTTGAACTGCGTAAAGAGAGGCGCCACGTTGCACCAAGCGAGATGCGCAGGTGTGCCGGCAGGCATGAGGCACCAGCTCTTTGTCTTCCGACAGGCCCAGCTCAGCCCGCACCTGGCGCCATACCTCGCCCACCTTCCAACCGGGCACGTCATGAAACACCCTTGGCCCATGCATGCGCTTGGCTACTAGCTCAGCAACACGTCGGGTCATGGGTATAGAGCGGGGCAGGTCGCTCTTGTTTTTCCATACCTCCAGCATGTTGGTCTCAAAGTTGCAGTCACATGGACGCAGCTCAAGCACTTCGCCCTTGCGCATGCCGGTGTCGAGCAGGGTGACGATCACGTCATGCACGCCTAGCCCGCCACGTTGCAGCAGGCCGGCCAGCATGGCCGCTTCCTCGCCCTGGGTCAGGTATCTGGTGCGCCCTGGATCAGATCGGAGAGCTGGCAGAAAGGGTTTGTGGCTGCAACCACCCCTCCGCATGGCGTCTCGGTAGACAGCCGACAGCATGTTCAGCTTGCGCTTAATCGTGCTGTTCTTGTTGCCCTTGTTGCGGCAGTGCTTAACAAAGCTGTCGACGTCAGTCGTAGCGATGGTGTCCAGCAGCTTGCCGCTTCCAAAGAACCGGGCGACGTCTAGCAATTGGCTGCGGTCCTGCTTGGTGGCCCGCTCCCTGTGCTCAAGCGTGAAGTCCACGCCCTGGCCGAGCGTCCACGTCATGACAGCGCACCTTGCACAAACGCATCGCGCAATCGATGCCAAAGCGCTGCGTCGCTTGCATCTAAATCATCACGGGCAAGCGTTGGCATGGTTGCTTGCAGCCACTGCTTGAACTCCGCTTCTGCTTTGTCCTGCCGAGTGAAGATCTTTTCTGGTGCATCAGGCAGCATCATCCAGTGGGTGTAGCTAAAGCTGGGCAAGTCCCACGCGCCAACCCAGAACCCGTGGGTTGGGCCATACCAGAGCACCTCGCGTGTGTTGTTGGCGTGCTTGCGCTCGGGCTTTTTGGTTTCGACTTCGTACATCTCAGACAGTGCCCCCAAATCTGGTGTCATCAACTGGGCTGGTTGCCTTGTTGAGGACTGCACGGGCGAACTGTGAATAGAGCGAAGTTTGCTGGGAGTTGGGTTCATTGTTGGTTGTGGCTTTGTACCACTCGCGAAACATTGTGTGGATCTCGTAGTCGGTTGGAATGCTCATGAATTGGGGTGCTGTTACAAGCAAAGGCAAAGGCGCAAGCAGCCAGGAGCTGAGCCA
>Ga0181377_1000460_pt1 | contig 15206 bp, 6 predicted proteins | sample LowvirmetaG_9_FD_130160 | JGI IMG/M metagenome (GOLD analysis project Ga0181377, IMG submission 130160) | Marine viral communities from the Subarctic Pacific Ocean - Lowphox_13 viral metaG | ecosystem: Environmental > Aquatic > Marine > Oceanic | place: Subarctic Pacific Ocean | collected 2015-12-10
ACTTCTAATACCAAATGTAGCGGCAGATACACGACCAGGCTGATATCTGAAGAAACGCTTAGATGTCAATACTGCTGTCTTGTTTCTCGATGCTTCTACAAGGGCGCCTGCCTCAGTAGGTAGATGCTTAACACCATCACCAGCCGTATGATACTCTGGGTCCATCGACCACTCTGTTGGGTTAACATCGTAAGTGTTTACATCAGCAAAGATACCTAGAGCAACTTCTGCTCTCGGAATACCTAGAAGCGATAGTGCGACTTCCGACTGTACTTTGTTCTGCTCTTCTACTGGAATAGCAGTTTGATCAGAAGCCATTACAACTGGTATGGACTTATCTGCTGTCTGCGCTCCAGGCGCTACCGGAGTAGTTCTACCTACGTTTACTACTGCTGAATTTTGGTTTACATTAGTTATACTTGACATTTGTTTTCCCTATTTAATGAGCCCTTGTGCAATCACAAAGTCGTCAACTGTATTTATTGTTCCTGTACCGTTAGCACCTTTGGCTAGATCGCCATCGACCGCCGCAGCCACACCAGCATTATCTGCGGCATTGCCGTTGTCACCACCACCCAATAGGTTATAAAACTTCACAATAACAGATTTCTGGTTAGGTTGTCCTTCTATATTAGCAGGTGTTTCACTTATACGACCATAAACTGGTCCTGGAATAGTAGCACCTACTGAACTAAAGCTAGTGTGTGCATTTATTACTATTTCCATGCCAGATGTAAGATTCAGAGGATTATTAATAATCATTCTGTACTCAGGACTGTTTTTAAGACTTGTGTCGTCAGTTGTTTTATTACCACCTGCAATATTTGAATCTGCACCGGCTTGATAAACTAGCCAATATCCTGATTGTATGTTTCCTATTGAAGCATAATTTCTGTAAGAAGCTGACCAGGCTACACCTATATGTTGAGATCCTGTTGGGAATCCTACAGTACTAGCCGCAACTCTAGTATCATATCTTTGCTGTAATTGAGCAGGAGAGAAGATTCCTGTATAAAGCATACTCTTACTGTTATCGTCTTCAGTAATTTTAAACTTAAATATGCCTTCATCTCTTTCAGCAGGAGTTTTAGAAACGTCTACAATAATTGGTGGAGTTTGACTAGCTAATCCAGCAAAATCATCAGCAGTCGCTGTACCATTACTACCTGTAACGGTAGTGCCGTTATATGTGAAGTACTCTCCTACCATACCAACTTTAGCTCCGATCGCTCTCCAGTTGACACTACCAACAGCAGTAATTCTGTAACGCTTATTCAAGATGAAATCTATACCTTGAACAGGTGAACTGCTAGTGTCATAAACGCTTGGTCCAGCTTGAATAGCATACGGCTGAGTAGATCCGTCAACTAATTGTTGAATAAGATTTAGCCTGTAAACTAGTTCTCCTTGTTCACCTACCGAAGTGTATCGTAGACTATAAGCCTCTCCGTTTTCCTGATACACATAGTCATCACTCTGATAAGCATCATTGTCCACAAATTGAGCGAGAGGTATATTGATAGAGTCGTATTCTGTATTAAGAATATCTGGGCTTGACAAGAATTCGTTTGCCGCACCTATGAGAACATTAGGAGAAGATACCATAAATGTAGAACCAGCGACAAACAATCCTGACCCACACGCTTTTATGATATTACTAGCGATCATTCCTTCTGTCGTCACCGAAACGTCTACAGAGTCTGCAAAGTTTTCAAATCTATTAGAGGTAATAATAGTTCCGTCACCATCTGATGCATACAAAGGATTGAAAGGATGAACATCAGACACGCCACTATTCATAATTTCGCCAGTAGTAATTCTAAGCAATGAAGGACTATTTGCATATATGCCACCACCAATAACATTTCTGATACGACATCTGTCAATCAAAATGTCAGAAGGCACAACACCAAAGTCTAACAGAAAGTTTAGTGAGTTGTCATTAGTATCATTTACTAGATACTGATTTGTAATATTACCGTCAAAATCTATACCGTATAGTGAGATAGTATCTGCACCAGCTGAAACTTGAGTTTTTATTACTGAGTTATCATAACTCTCGCCACTCATTCCCGACCAAGCAAGTTTTTTGATCTTGGTAACATTTGCAGTACCCTGTATACCAAAGTCATTTGGCAATAGAATATGTGATGCCATATATGTCTTGCCGTTCAAGGTAACACTCTTATTTCCTGCTACTGATCTAGACTGTATCGACTCGTTAATCTTTGAGGTGTCGTTATGTGCAATAGTGACAGTGCTTGGATTTGGATTAACGTACACTAAATAAGTCTCTTCTGTAGGCGCTGTACTGTCACCTAAAGTGATTTCGAAGTAACCTGCAGTTGTGTTAATAGATTTGATAGGCACATCTACCCATCCTCTACTAGGAGCATCGGGTGCAGTTAAAGAGAAGTGTGTTATCTTAGAGTATGTGTTATCTGAAGAATCTTTGCCGCCCCAAGGAGTATAGTCAAATAGATGATAGTCTTGCCAAACACCTCCACTGAAATCTTTAGGTCCCAAAACTGCCCTAAGTTTATATGGCCCATCATCAATCGATCTATAGCAAAGTATTCCTTGTTGATCGCCTGCACTCAATCCAGTAAATCTGATAAAGTTGTTTGTATTAAAAAACGGAAGAGGATCTAAGTAAGATGATCCTTGATCAGGAGTATATTCAACGCTTTTTATCAAAGGAGTTGACTGACATTGCCCAACGTGACCATCTTTAGCATCGAAATACGCAAACTTATACGCAAAAGTTCTATGACTAGATGAAGTTCCTTCAGCAAATCCACTTTGTCCCTGTACGCTTATACTCACATTAGTAGGAGTCGTATTGATTTGATCTGCTTCATCAGATGCACCGTAAAGTCTTAAGGTATTTCCAACGAAATAGTGTTTAGCCAGTGATGTGTCTGATATTCTTATTACCGCAGACTGTAGGTTACTAACGCCTTGAAATGTTCCCTGCACATCTTCAAGACTGTCTATCACCTGTCCACCATCAAAGGTATCACTATACTCATTGAACAAAGAACCGAACATGGCAGATACTTTAAGTTCTACTCTGTCTGAAGTGTAATAAAGATTGTTGATTCCTTCATCAATATAGTCAGTCGTTATGGTGATTGGAGTTGCACCATTATCAGCGGTGCCTACCACTCGAAGTTTAATTTGAGCGGAATCGAATGATGCGAAATTACTAGTGTTAGTAAGATCAGTTATATCTGTAGGAATGAATGGCTTTTGAAGTACGTTAGCCCAGTTTAAAAAATATGAGCCGTCTCTATAAGCTGAATCATAGAATAGCCCTGTAGCATTCAGTTGATTTCCCATTCCAGGAATATTGGCATTTACTGCATTCAGTTTTTCTTTGACCGTATCTATTTTTGCTTCGATATTAGCATCAGACAGCACAGCATTTGTGACATTCTCGAATGTTATTTTAGAAGACGTTGACTCCGACACGTCTGTTATTACAAACAAGTCGCTCGTGTTTATGCCCGAATCCGTAATAGAGGGTAACTGGCTGATCTTCTTTGATGTGTCTGGCATTACTTTTTCCTTTTAGTTAATATCTTTGTACTTACGAATCTCTTTTCCACATATAAACACCGTACGAAGCCTGCTGAACATTAAAGGCAGTGCCACTTCCAGTCGAACCGGTGATTTGTCCTGTGCGGGATTTTTCAACCCCATCGCTTCCCTGAACAACGCCCTTTTCAGAGTCGCCCGTACTCTTACTTAAACTACGTCCCGTTTTAACTTGATAGCTATGAGTATGCGAAGGCAAATTGGATTCAGTAATACTGCGACTATTGTCACTGTAATTACTCCCTGCGGCAGGAGAGCTACCATTCACTGTTTGTAGAACACGACCTCCACCAATACTTGTCCAACTACCGCCAAATAATGTTGCTGGGCTTGTATTGACTGTTGAGACGTAAACCGAACCTACAGGGTAAACTCTAAGTAATACGGCAGCTATACCATTTTCATTAAGCGAGGCGGCAACACTAGATGTAGCAGTAAGGGCACCAGTAACTGTTAGATCGCCTGTCAGGGTTGAGTCTCCTGTGACAGCTAGAGACGTGCCGGTAATAGAGGTGAACGTGCCTGGCATAGGAGTGGAGCTTCCTATTGTAGTAGAATCAATACTACCGCCGTTGATGTCCACAGTAGTAAGTACAGAAGTGCCAATAGGATGTGTTGCCGTTCCTAGAGTAACTAACCCTTTAATGTTTCCTCCAGATATATCAACTGTTGGAAGTGTTGCTAAATTTGTGGCAGTAAGAGATCCCTCAAGAGAGACATTAATGGGCATCATACCGTTTGATATTCTACCTGTTGAGGTAATGTCTCCGTCATCTGCAATAGTTAGATGATGTGTGCCATCTGTAAGAATTAGAGAATTGTGATTATTACTAGTCTCTAAAGACCAAGTATCTGATCCACCCAACTTAAACTGTAGTGTTCCTGCAGTATCAGCTTTGTTTATCGAGATTTGATCGCTTGTCTCAAGTTGACCGGACACTGTAATCTTTCCACCACTGACAGAAGAGAGTGTATTTGTAGATATTTGATCATTAATGCCTACTGAGAAATTACCACTAAGCGAGGTATTTCCTGTATTGTCTCCATTAAGAGTCATTGCAATGTCTGCGAAGTCGACCAGGTCGTTGGTAGTGTCCACCCAATTAGAGAAGGTCTGTGTGGTTGTTACGCCGTTAATTGTTACACTCATTTCTTTATCTCTTTAAATGTAGTTTCTAATAATTGAAGTGCGGATTCAAGTTTGGATATTCTCATTTCCATGTCTTGTATGTATTTATCTTGTTTGCGTTTAGCAACCGCCTGCTGATACGCTTCTCTATCGGTGTTTATTATTCCCGATCCCGATCTAACTAGACCACCATTAATACTCATTATGTTAACGCTATCGCCCTATAATCAAATATGTGTGGGAACAAGTTGATATCAGGAGTTATATTTCCTAGTTCAGGAGTATCTAGTTCAGCAGTATTACTTGTTCCGCCATGTCTCAATACAAACTTGAGTTGGAAAGTCTTATACTCAGAGTGTAAAGCATAGTCACCAGAAGTTGCTTCTTCATTGAAGTCGTATTCAAACTCTCTATAATCTTTTGTGTTACTTGTGTTTGAATATAAATCAAGATTCTTATTATCTAGTTTTAGCCATGGACCTTGCTCTTCAACATTCTCAGGATAAACAAATCTTGCATAAACGTCAATAAATGTGCCGGCTGGTCTATATGCCGCTAGATAAACTCTCATGCCCACAGCTTCCATATCTTCTGCTAGAATAACTTCTTTAGTTATCCACTTAGAACTATTGGCCTGATTTTCTGCAATTTTATACTGATATGCAAACAGTTCTGAAGTGGCAACATCAACTATCGGAGAAACTGAACTCAATCCTTTATTATCAAGTTCAATCTGTATCTTAAAGTCTTCAGCTATATCATTAGCAACTCTATACGACTTACTCATTATCGTTCTTAGATTGTTTGTCGTATACACATTAGAGTTCTTATCTATAGCCTTATCTACTACTCCATTAGCTTGTAGTAATGATAGTGAAGATGATGTGTTCAAAGAATCGCTTATATAAACTTGTGGCTGAAAGTAGCTTATTTTTTCGTTAGCGACTTTAACTATTTTAGCAGTGGCTCCGCTGTCAGCTCCTTGAATAATCTGATCATTAGGTCTAACTATTCCGGAACCAGCTTCGCCGTCATCTATTGCAACAAACTGTGTTCCAGCAAATATTTTACTTGCATCTACACCAACAGCTATCCAGTCTTCATTGGTTGTTGACGGAGCTCCAGTATCAACAATAGTGTAAGTTGTTCCGACTACAAGATTGCCTATCGTAATAGTGTCGGTGTCATCTAAGTAATTTGTGCTTGTGGCGCTACTTTCTCTTAAATACAACTTATCTGGCTTGTTAGGATTAAAGTGTGAAACTTTACCTGCAGTACATAGCGTTACTATAGCACTCGAAGAATTTTCAAAAAAGGCTGTGTCGAGTGTAAATACTTTAGTTGATGATAAAGTGTCTACATTTAGTACCTTACCAACTATAAACTCCGTACCAGCATTATTTGAAACGTGTATGTAATCGCCTAATGCGATTCCGGGTGTACCTTGAATTGTTACTATATTCAAACTGTCGCCGGTTACGCTTGCAGTAAATGTCTCAGACTTTTTAACAAACGCTATTTCGTCAAGTTCAAAAATTTGAGTAGAATCAATAATGTCTATAAACTCTACATCATTAGGACTTAAATCCACTGTAGCGCCTGATGTTGCAAAATCGTGGCGATTGATAGAGAACTTGATATCTTCATCTTGATAAGATTTCCAAGCACTATCGTTTGTTGATGTGAATAATACACCGTCACCCCAATCATTAGTCACAGCTTGAGATGATGGAGTAGAACCTTTAGACAAGCTAGTCTCTCCCACCTTAGAAGTATAGATCAGATAGTCTGGAGAGTTTGCATCGGGAATAACCACAAACGCATATTCAGCATCAGCACTCAGTCTAACAGGATTATCAAAAGTGAACTTAGTTGGAGTTATGCCAGTGTCTGATGTATAAACTTGAGAGGAGTTCAAGTGTTTACTTGCAAAAGGCAGAACTCTCTTAGACGGATATCCATTTTGAACTTCTCGTATCTGTAAAGTTACACCTACATTAGAACTCTTCTGCTTGAAGTATACATCAATGTCACTAACTAAGGCGACATTTGCGTCATCTGTAATAGAACCTTTTATCTTAAACGTCTGTGCAATTGGATCGCCTACTTGTCGTTCAATTTCTCTAGTTACAATGTCCACTTTAGTATCAAAGTTTATGCTTCTAGTGGTCATATTCACATCGCTTTTGTTTATTGCGAAGTTATAGCCTCTATAAGTTGCTCTAGCATATGAAGTAGAAGCAGAGTCGATACTAGCATATTGATCAACATCAACAACTTCTAAGACATTCTCTCCTACGAAGAAAGTTCCTGCAGGTATTACGAACACTGCTGATAGTGTTCCGTTTGCATCACTTCTCACTTGAGAACCTTTACCGTGTCCATCTACCGAAGAGTGCCAGTTACCTGCTGAGACATTTTTAACATCTAGGCTTGAACTATCTGCGATACCAAATTCAATTACTGGTCCAGGAGCGACATGAACGTCAACTGACTTCTCATCGAAAAAGAAGTAGTGTCGAGTGTTAGGTCTTAAACCAGTAATCAGAACCTTGACAGTCTTTCTTCTGAGGTAAGGCTTCATGTTTACGTCTGTAACAAAGTTACCTATTGCCTGATTAATTTCATTACCGGAACTAGTGATACTAGACTGTGCTATGGTTTGCTCAAACTGACCCATAACCACTCTACGCCTAGGTCTAGTGGTGCCTACTCTTTCTTCTGATAAGACTTCTTCGCTAGTAAGGGGAACGATCTCTTGAACAGTCTCAAGCAAACTTAACATAGGTCCAGCAATATCTAATTCAATATTAATCTCTGGGTTCTTAATTACATCGTATCCAGAATCAAACGGAGGATCAATTACTGCCTTACCTCTATAATCATAAAAGTTAGATACGCAGTTTCTGAATGTAGTGGCATAAGGCTGATTAATAACTTCTACGCTAGATTCTGTTTTGGCAATAGTTGCCACATCTGGAAAAGAAAGTTGAGCACCATTACCAGATTCAACTTTAAGGTCTATAGGAAACTGAGTTACAGAAGGAGTGACTACAGTTCTGCCTCTATCTAATGTAGCTCTGAACTCTGGATCAGTAATCTCAGCCAAATTCAAATCTCTTAGAGAGTCTGCAAGTATTCCATTCTTGAATCTATTTGCTCCGTCAGCACCAGTAATCAATAAATTCTGTGTTTGTTGTTCTAGCATACTGAGAGATACTACGTCAACTAGAGAATCGATTCTCTGCTCAATTCTTCCGATGTCTTCCATCTTGTAAGTTTTAGTTGCAACTGATCTTACGCTAATCTTGTCTGTGCCTAGAATGTTAGTAGTGTTTCCTGGTATTCTAACATTTGCAATAGAGTATAGTCCTTCAGTTCTAGGAACACTTGGATTTTCACTTTCTCCGCCTTTAACTAGAGTTAGATTAGCATACTCGTCAAGAACTACGCTGTCTACTCTAGACATATAATATGTTTGGTCTGAAGAGATTGATGATCCTGCAGAGGGTACTACCGCTCTAGGCTCAATCTGTAGATCAGTTTCAATCACTAGGGGAGCGTTAGTGTTTCTACTAGGAGTTACTAGTTTTTGTGCATAGGGCCTAAAGTCGAAAGAGTTCAGTAGATTATGCTCTTTCGCAGACTTATCTACATATGTTTGTATTAGGTTTAGATTATCTGTCAATGATTCGTGGGAGTAACTATCACTAGTTAAAAATCCGCCACCAATAGAACTGCTTCTACTCAGATACTTAAACTTAATTAGTAAGTCGTTATTATCTAAAGATTCTCCGCTCTTCAACTCAAGATACGAAAGATCGTAGAATCCGTCTTTCTGGTTATTAACAATTCTAAACTTAGAGGTAATATCAGTAGGATTATTTGCCTCCCTTCCGAATTTATCTTTGACTTGTAGAAGTTGCAGAGCATTGGCTACTCCCAATAATGCCTTGCCGTTTGAGAATACTACTCTAATATATCCAGTTTCTAGAGCAAGGCCATCTTCAGTTAAGTCATCAACCCTGTTGTAATATAGTGTGTCTATATTACCTGCCGCAGCCACAGATACATTTCCTGTACCTTCAGCATCATAAGTTGCGCTAGTAATGTTGATTATTGTATTATTAGACGAAACACCCACTAGTTGATTGTTTAGAGGAAACCCATCGCTCGTATTTAATGTTACGGTAGATGAAGAAATGCCACTAAGTCTAATTCTTCTAGTGACTTTAATATTAGAAATAGAGTCCATACTACTCTTACCCGTATCGAATACCATACACCCTTTATTCGAGTTAAATAAGTAAGCACTGTCGGTAGCACCGGTAGAGCTAAGATCGCCGTTAGCCTGTTTTTTCAACAGAGTCACAGCTCCGCCAGGATTGTCCGCAAGACCTATTCTATTGATAGGAGTTCCTATATGACCATCCAATTTTGTAATGGCATATACATATATCCTGCCCGGCGTAGTCGCACTCTCAGCATCGTGAACTATATTGGCAATAGAACATTTACCTACTGGAGTCGTACCGTAATATAGCGTATATCTAGCATTCGACCCTCCGTTTATCAAAAAGTCTAACAGACGGTTTGAAACCGTACTATTATACATATAATACTGACCATAATCGATACCCGTTCTTTGTCCGGGTTTACTCTGGGTCACGGCTACTGGAGATATGGGAAGCTTCTTTGGAGATACTGTAGTAACTTCTTTACCGTAAACAAAGGCTTTACCAGGAGAAACAACAGCAAAGGCAGTATCGTTTTCTCTTTCAAGAGTAACTTTCAGTCCGTTCGTTACATAGTTACCAGATTCTTCGTATGTTCTTCTGGCTAATTCATTACCCAAGACATTGAACTCTGTTCTGTCTCTAATTCTCACTGGCTTACCATTAACATATCTAATCAATGAAAAGAACTCTGTAGGTTCTGTGTCCGTAGAATATGAAACTAGAGTGGGCACAAGCTGAAGCCTGTCTGCGCCTGGGGCATTTTCGTTGTTGAATCCGGATGCATTATCTAGAAGTGTACTATCGTTATCTGAGTCTATAAGATTTTCTTTGACTGTAAATCCTACAGACACTGTTCCTGGAGTAGAACTATATTTTGATACTATAACAAATTGGTTGTCTACAAAGATGAAGTGTCCTTTCTGATAGATAACACCTTCATCACATGAAACGCCGAATGACCTGCCCTCATGTTCTGCCACAGTTGCGACCGTAACTGTTTGAACTACGTTAGAGTTAGAATCTAAAATCTCTAAGGCTTCACCCTGTAAGAATCCTTTAACATCAGTCTGGTTATCTTGAGAAGTGTTTCTATATTTTATGAAAAAAGTTTTTAAATCTGGATCTTGAGTTTGAAATCCGTTTTGACCTTTGATAATTTCTGCTTCTAGATTAGACTTAGTGCCTCTAGCTACGAATGTAGTAGTGACTCCACTGTCATCAGTAGACTGGTCGTAGATAGCAGGATTAGAAAATCCAGCTTTATCGTTCAACTTAACATAAAACAAATCGTCACGAGCGGTTAAGTTGATACCACTTATAATCGTTCCTTCTTTGTATATGTTCGAACCGAATCGTTCTACCTGTTTCTGTAGAATGGTTTGAAGCTGAGTCAATTCTCGTGCTTGAACAGCCTTCGCTGGCTTGAACAGAACCTTATTAAACTGCTTAGACTCATCAAAATCATCGTAGTACGGATCTACATTTAAATCTGTGTTAATACCCATGGGCTATATTCTCTTTCCTTAAAAGTCAAATAAGAACTTAATCTTCTCTTTTGTGATTTCTTTTCTCTCAATGGGAGAAAAATCTATGTAATGCAGAAGGTCTCCGCTATACGGAACATATGATCCGTAAACTATCTCGCTAAAATTATTTATAGTTAATGTATTACCGCTTTGCGCTTCAGCACTATTTTTAACTATTATTTTTCCAGGTAAAAAATTGCTTCTGTGATCAGAACTGTTGTCCACTACATAAATCCTAGTAGTATTTGTTGACGAATCATACACAACTTCGTGGACAGTTCCCTTGACAGCCTCTATATCTTTATCTAAGTCTAAGCCGGAAACAACAGTAGATATTACTCCAGTTTTAGAATTATCGACATTGCTACTATTTGCCGTAAACACTACTCCAGGCTGTACATTACCATTTACCACATCTGTGCTTAGATTAACACCCATCATGCTTTGCCATTCACTAGTATTAAGATTTCCTAGTTCAGTAATCACATACTTATTGCCGGGTATCTTTTGCGTGACGGAAACACTTTCCACAAATTGCTCAATGAAATTGCCTTGAGTAATTTGACTTCTTTGATCATCAGAGACTATAAAGCTAGTCCTATTATCAAAGCTTGCGGGAGGCACATCGCTGGTAGCATATGGCCCAGTTCCAGTGCGTGTCTCGAACTTAGGATTTTTAACTAATCCAACTTGTGTGTAGTAATTAGTGCTTGGTATCGTTGCAGACTCTCCAGAAAAGTTCGTCACAATACATAATCGACTCATCGCCAATTCATTTGCGGGATTAGAGCCATGACCGCCAGAAGGAGAAACTACAGCACGAAGAGTCGTAGGACTATCATCAGAAAGCCCCGTTGGATTAATTGCTGAAGCTGTCGCAAACTTATAGTTAGTTCCTTTGGTTTCGTATGCAACTCTAGTGAGAGTTCCAAATGTGTTTACTATGCCGTATGCCTTAGCTGTGGTTCCTCCTAGTGAAGGATTACTGACTAGAACCTTGGGTACCAACTCACACTTAGCAGGCAAATCGTTATAGGAGTTTACAAAAACTGTAATTCTCGAAGTTCCTTGATCTGATTCAGAGTCTAATACCTCGAAAAGTTTTCCAGCTAATGGACCCTCTGACGCCCTCAAATACATATTTTTATAGAATCCGCTTATGTTAGATATTACCTGATTATTGGCAATCCTTAAATCAATTTCCCTAATACCTGTTCCTACAACTGTTTCTCTTTGATCTATTCTAGAGACGAAAGAACTATTTGATCCAAGGTCAAATACGAATTGATTAAAGTGGTTTGTAGGAGTAGACTCTACAATTATTTGTGAAATACATTCTTTTGCGTTTGCGATCACATTCCTATCACCGCCATAAGAAGGCAAAGGCAAGCTATTAGAAGTCTTATAGATATTTGCTTCAGAGGCGACAACAGTGAACATATAGTGCCAGATGTATTTGTCGCTAGTTTCGACTGACTGATATCCCGAAGATGCCAATTCTGCTATAACTGCTTGAGGACTACTTGTCGATGGACTGTTGTTATTGTTCTCTATACACTTAAATATCAAATAGTCGTCATCTGCATTTCTAATACTGATGATAGTATTTGAAGACTCTATGTCTTTAGTGTCATCATAAGCATCGTATATTGTACCTGGTATCCAAGTATTTTCATAGAACATATATCTTGCGCTATCGTTATCTACCTTGTTACCAAATATAACTTTTCTCTGAAAGTCTCTTTTATCTTTCTGCGTATTCTTAATACTAGGAACATTTTCTACGCTAGACAAAGCCCTAGAAGCCATTATATAGTATTCTGCTTCGGGTCTAAGAGACTGGAGTTGATTAGAAACAAGAGTTGTAATCTCGCTAATGTTTGATACACTTAAAACATTACTCAGTGTACCGTTATTAAGCGTGGTCAATTCAGTCTCAAACTGAGCTCCGAGAAGCCCATTCTGATTTTTGAATGAATTGAACAACTCATTAGTCGTCTCAACTTTAAAATTTTCTGTTATAATTTTTGCCATTATCGTTTCCGTTATTGTTAAGCTGTACGCTGTTCTCTAGTGCTTGGTCCTATTATATATGGATACTCTGGAATCTGTAACTCGCTATCCTCAAATGTTAAGAAGTATGCATATGTGCCAGTAGGATAATCTGGCGTATAGCAATATCTTCCATTAAATTCGTCAAGTGTGCCTTCTACTGAAAACTCGTTATAGAAGTAATCTTCAACAAACGACCCAGCAGTAACTTCAGTATAATCAAAATTTCTTCCTTGTAGAGGCACATCATGCAAGTCGTATGAACTTCTCATTCTAATTACTGGACTATTAAGATCAAGCGGATCAGAAAATCCATAAGGTCCATATATAGGATAGCCGTCAAAAGCATACCCTACAATTTTAGAATGGCCTGCTGTGTATGTATCACCGCCACCATCTGCCTGGTAGCTAGAGCCGTATCTCATACGATCATTACCAAAATATAAATGAGGCGCTACGTTGAGGTAGGGAGAAGATTCTAAAAACAAATCTTCATACATCATTCCATAACTATAGAATGCACCACTTCTATATGTATATTGTCCGTCAGAGTCTGGTCTTCCACCACAGGCATCAACGACAAAATCTTCAGGAACAGCAACTTCGTTCCAGGTGAATCCACTAGGAGCACTATTGGGATTGACTTCTAGAGTTCTAACTTTAGATCCTGCAGTCATTATAGTAACACCATTTATGGTAATACCTATAGGAATACTTGTACTGGCTATCTGGGGATCTTTAGTATTACTTCCCGCTCTATACACGAAGGAAAAGTCATGAACTTGATCTGAAATAGTTTCATTAGGAAACAGTCTTTGCTGTACTCCGTCATTAACAAAGTTTGTGCCAGCTTTTACTGGATATGGATCGCCGTCTGATGTAATTCGTAATGTTGCCATAGTCTATTGCTCCTGTATTCCTATCAAGATAGAGTCGTCTGCATATATGCCGGTAACCTTTGATAGTAAATGTAATCCTGTTGTTCCACTTGTCATCGTAGACAGATCGATAGGATCATGTTGTGGATCGTCTACATAAAGGTCTAACATCATAGGCGTTTTTGATAATTGAAAAGTATTCTCTGTAACATTAACAGCATAATAGTAATGAGGCTGTATATCTCTTTCACTATACACGAATTCGCCAGAACCCGGAACAAATTCAGTTACCACATACTCCTCTTCTAGATTACCGCTAGAACCATTTGATGTATGCTTTCTATATTCTAGCAATGTGTCGTTAGTCATATAGTGATTTGACGATGTAGTAATCGTATAGCCATCTGCTCCAACCATAGCATCTGGCTGTAACATAATTGTGTTGTCTGTAACATCCACTAGTTCTAATCTACCTATAGACCATCCAGACGAACTAGTTATCGTATCCGGATACTGCATTAATGGCACAACTACATCAGTCGATTCTACTATAAAGCCGGTTCCATAAGACTGTAATAAAGTAGTCCCTATATTAGGATAAGTCGGAGCATCATCTCTAGTGCCTATTTTTTTACCTGTCGCCCTTTCTAGACCAGTGATAAAGTATGTCTGCCAGAGTCCTTGCAAATAGTCTTTCTGTAGATCAGACTCTGCTGACATATCTTCTGGATTCCAAGATTTTATATGACGATTAGCAACAGCAGTATTAGGAGCAGACAAATACTCATTATGCCCGTCAGTAGAGCCGTTGCCCGTCACAGGAAAGGATTTGATTCTCCAAAATCTTGCGGGGGAATCAGCGCCTGTTTCCATATCGGAAAATCTGATTGTTCTAGCATCGTCATGTGTGTAGTTAGTTATGCCTGCTTCATCATCTGGATCATCGAGAAGATCGTTATGCTGTAATTGAATAGGAACACTTTGATATAGATATGTCTGGGGAGGAGTAAATGATCCCCAAGTGTGATCTGCTCTCTCACTTAAATCGTTCTTGTAATACGGAGTAACAAATATCGAATCTGAGTATGAGACTTTGCCACCACCAGTAGCATCATTGCTAATACCATTTCTAGTTGCGATGAACTCTTGACCCACATTTACTGATTGTTTAGAAAATACTACAGAGTTAACAATACTAGGAGCATCCAGGGGTGTTGTAGAACCTGCAGTGGTGTATGCGCTATCTGTAAACTGTCCCTCACCGACTGCTAATAACTTCTCTTCAAGTCTAGGGTCCATGTCTTGCAAGCCAGCAACCATTTTTAAATTGTCTAGTGCTTCACCGCTACGTACTGCGCCGTCTCCATCAAAATCAACGAATAAGTCAAGTCCAAAGTAAATCCAGAAAGAAAGCCAATCCGAACGAGTAGATGAATCTAAGTATTGTACTTTTTCCCAAGTAGCATCACCCATATCTAATATCTTATATGGTTGGCCAACCTCTAGGTTATTACCGCCTACAGTGGTATTATCTTCGTTTACCGTTGCGCCTAAACTATTCCAAGAAGCGAAAGAGGTGGTTCCTAAATCCGTTATTCTATACTTTGTGCCTTGTTCTATCGAATCCAAATATATCTGTCTAGACGAAGCCAACTGCGTGCCTTGAATATTGAAAGATGATATCTCTAAATTCAAAGCTCCGTCTAGATCGTTACCCCTATTGACAAGAGGCTTACTAAAAAATTTTGTTCCAGCTAAACCAGCAATTTCATTTATTAAGGGC
>Ga0181377_1000461_pt1 | contig 15190 bp, 10 predicted proteins | sample LowvirmetaG_9_FD_130160 | JGI IMG/M metagenome (GOLD analysis project Ga0181377, IMG submission 130160) | Marine viral communities from the Subarctic Pacific Ocean - Lowphox_13 viral metaG | ecosystem: Environmental > Aquatic > Marine > Oceanic | place: Subarctic Pacific Ocean | collected...
CACATTAAATGAAGAAAGTATATCTTCTGTTGTTGTTTTCCCTGTTAGGGATATTGAAAAAGTTGGATATAATGAAGGAATTTATAATGTATATTATAATTTTTATCAAACAACCCTAAAATCAGATGAATATAACTATTTTATTCAAACTATATCCCCCAGTAGAACAGAAATAAGATTATCAGTAAATAATGTTTCTAATGAAGAAGTAGAAAAATTAGTTCAAAACTTTAGTTCTTCATTAAAAGTGGAGGGATTATTTAAGGATTTTTATGTTGAAATTGATAATTCTTATTATATAGCTAATAATATTCTTTTAGATACTTCTACCGAAGAGTATAGTATTTTAATTAAATTATATCAATCTCTACCTAGTTCTATTGGAGTTGATGATCAACTTAGAGTAGTACTTGAATCAGCAGAAACTGTAGGGTTTAATTTAGTATTACCCCCTACCCCCATTGTTATTGAAGAAGATATTCAACAAATAAAGGGCCCTAATTTTAGTTACCAATTATCAGATCAAACTAATAATTCTACAGTTCAACAAGATTATACTTCTCTAGAACAAAATACTCAATTAACTTCTTCATATAATGAACTTCAAAATATCCTTAATCAAAAGGGTATAACAGTTAATGTAGATTATACTAATTTTGATAATTTCATTCATTTTAGCTCTGCTTATCAAAGGATATTAAACTTTTATTATAAAGTAGGCCAAATAGAATCTTACCAAAATAGTATAGATACTTTAACAGGAGTATCATCTCCTGGGGGTAATGTGTCCTCTTCTTTAGGAGTTTATCAAAATCAAATTACAGATGTAATTGAAAATTTTGATGGATATGAAAACTTTTTATATTATACTTCAGGAGCTTTAGCATATCCTAAATCAAATACTACCCAACCTTATAACCTCCAATCAACTGGAAGTGCTGAGGTGATAAGTTGGATGGGAAGTGCTAATGAATCTTCTGTGTATTATGGAGGTAGATTATATTCTGCTTCGTTTTATGATGAAGAAAATCAAGATAACTTATGTAATACAATTCCTACTTATTTAAGAGAGGATCCTGCAAACGAGGGGTATGAATTGTTTTTAAATATGATAGGTCAACATTTTGATATATTATATTCTTATATAAACACTTTAACTGATAGATTTAATAATGATAATAGGTTAGATTTTGGTATTTCTAAAGATTTGGTAGCAGATGCCTTAAGGGGAGCAGGACTAAAATTATACCAAAATAATTTCTCATCAGATGACTTATACTCAGCTCTATTAGGTATTAATGCTTCTGGGAGTTTATTACCCCCTACAGGATCAGAAGTAATTACTAATTATATTACTGCTTCTAATGATGCTTATCCTTTAGAAGATATAAATAAATCTACATATAAACGTTTATATCACAATTTACCTTATCTATTAAATAAGAAAGGTACAGTAGCAGGTTTAAGAGCTCTTATTAATTGTTTTGGCATACCAGATACAATTTTAAGAATTTCAGAGTTTGGAGGAAAAGATAAAGATAATACAAATGATTGGGATTACTTTCAAAACCAATTCAACTATGCAGCTTATGTTAGCAGTTCTTCTACTAGTAATCATATAGAAATACCATGGAATGTAAATACTGCTTGGGATAGTTATGATGATAATCCTGAATCTATATTTTTTAGATTTAAAGCAGGAGACACTCTGCCCTCAGAAGATAAATACAGTATAGTTTCTTATAATGAAGGAGCTGCTAATTTTTATTTAACTTTAGATTATACAGGCTCAGGATATAGTAGTGCATCATACTCAGGGGCAATACCATCTGCTTCTAATGAATATGCTAAATTATCTTTATGGGATGGTACAACTAAACTTACTAGTGTTAATGCACCTTTTTATGATGGAAATTGGTGGGGTGTTCATGCCGCTAGAGAAGAAGGAGCCTCAGGTGATAGTGTTGATGTAATTTTGAGAGCAGCTAATTCCATATATAATGGAAATGATGGTTTTAAAATAGGATTTACTACTAGTAGTATTGTAAGCACAACATTTACAGCATGGATTAACCCTACATTTGCAGCACTTAATTTTCCTTATAATAATAATAATAGTGTTACCTTAGGGGGAAATGCATATTTTGGGTTAACTGGATCGTTTCAAGAGATAAGATATTATAATGTAACTCAAAGTGAAGCTACATTTCATGATTATGTAATGAACCCTTATTCTATTGAGGGTATTAACCTATCTTCATCTGCAGATAATCTTATTTTTAGAGCCCCTTTAGGTAGTGAATTAAATACTAGTACAGGTACTTTAACTTCAATTCATCCTAAAGTAACAGGTTCATATGTAACTAATTCTTTTAATAGCAATAGTACTTATACTATTAATTCTGGTGTGGTATTTTACCCTCAAACAGAAGTTATATATTACGATCAGCCTGCAGTAGGTATTAAAAATCGCATTTCTGAAAAAATTAGAAATCAAGATTTAGTTTTACCTGCTACAGGAAGTACTTTATCCCCCTATAGAAGTATTCAACAAAACTACCCACAAAGTAGTAGTGCTTATACTAGAGATGTAAATTATGTTGAAGTAGCATTTTCACCTCAAAATGAAATCAATGATGATATAAATGCTTCCCTAGGATACTTTAATATAGGGGATTATATCGGAGACCCCCGATTATTGTCGCAGTCTGTTACCTCATATCCTGCATTGGATAAATTACGCGATACTTACTTTGAAAAGTATTCTAGTAATTATAATTGGACTGATTATATAAGACTTATTAAATATTTTGATAATTCTCTTTTTAAGATGATTAAAGATTTCATCCCAGCTAGTACTTCACTAGCTTCAGGGGTAGTAATCAAACAACATTTACTTGAAAGGAATAGAGTTCCACTTCCTGAAGTATCTTATTCAGAACCTTATTATACTGGATCTATAGAATCGGGATTTATTAGTGGTAGTACTGGGGGTGGTTTTAATAATGTTAATACTTTAGCAAATAGTCCTGAAAGTGTTGATTTTCAATCTCAATCATTATTTAATCCTATATCTCCCTTTGTAACCCAAAGTTGGTCATCTTCAGTAGATACACCAGTAGGACCTCAAATTATAGTTCATACTACTCAAGAAGAGTTTTATGATGGTGAGTTTAGTGGTAGTGAATTTATAGTCAATAATGGAGAATTAAATGATGAAAATACATCTAAAAAACCTTCTACTTTAGAAATAAATTATGATATTATTTTTTATACCAGCAGTGTAACTCCATCATCTCCATTTTTAAATGCACGTTCTATACCAAAACAAGGAGAAATATATTTATGGTATGATACTGGTAGTTTCTTGGATACAGGGGAAGGAAGTTCCCCAGGTCCTCAACAATCAGCATTTACTTCAGGATAAAAAATAAATAAAAATGGCAGCAGCACCACCAATCCAACCAGATTTTGGACAAACTTTAACAAAAGGGGTAAAATATCTTAAAATCAATAAAATTGATAAAGATGGGGAAGACTTTGGGTCTCAATTAAATGCTGCGGATAATCTTATATTAAATTATCCTGATATAGGTCCAACTCAATATAACATTTTAACTACTCAAGAACAAGATGGATGTTATTTAATGGGAGTTATCCCTGTTGAAAACACTTCTTCACTTAATAATATTAAAAATTTAGATCTTAACATATTTAAGGCTCCTGTGTCAAAAACTTTAGATCAATTAGAAGTTGCAGTATGGAATCCTAATAATGATGGGGGGTTTAGTGTTAATACTCCAAATGAATATTTTAATGCCGCTACAGATCTTTTAGATTTTAATTTAGCTAATACTCCTACATCTGTAACTTCAAGTATTACTGTAAGTAATGTAGTAGGATCTCCTGTTTATCTTTCTGTCCTTATACCCGAAGAGAGTGTAGATGCTTGGGTAGAAGGTCTTCCTATCCATCTTTGGGAAACTTATGGGGTACAACTTTTAAATATACTTCCTGTAGTGGGGAGTGGTACTTTTACTATTTCTGCTCAAAGTAGCTTAAATGATAATTTTGGTGGTCAATATTACTTTGGAGGAGTTAATTTTAGTTTATTTGGAGGATCTTTTACTATCATCCAAGTAATAGAAGAAATTAATCAATCCACTATCCAACCTCCTCAGACTTCTAATCCTATATTAATTAATATTAACCCTGAAGGTGAAGAGTTTGATTGGTCTGATTATAATGCTGTTTTTGGAAATATTGATATACCTCAATATTCTCAAACTTTTATGCAAATAGATTATAATACAGGAGGTACAATCCCTACTAATTTTGAATTATTATATAGTGGATCTGCACCTAAAGCTTCTATTCAAGATTCTAATTATACTCAAAGAGGATGGTCTAATGGTAGGTATGATGGAAGTCAAAATAGTTCAACAGATTTTAATATTTATAATAAATAATGCCACAAGCACCATCACAACCTCAAACTTTAATTAATACTTCAATTGAACAACAACAATTGAATAATTTTTTAGGTCCTGTAAATGGGGCTTTAGGAGGTTTACCTGTTGCCGAAAGAAATCAAAGTTATTTTGCAGTATTTATTGGAGCAGGAGGTACAGGACCTGAGATTATAGACCAAACTGCATATTTTATTACTTATTTAGTTGATGAAAATGGTAATGTAAGTAAGCCTTCTGAAGATTATGATTCTTTAATTAACTTAAATCAAAATTTTGAAATTGGAAAAAACGTAATTGTTAGAAATGATGCTGCAAGTGCTGTAAATGGTCAATTAGTGGGGAGGAAAAAAATTGCAGCAATTGGTAAACAAGAACCTATTTTATACTCACAAACAGGATCTAGTGAAGGAGCTCATGTTAATTCTCTTAATTTTGATAGTAGTATAAATACTAATACTGTCCCAAGAGCTTTATTTTGGATGAATAGAGGAGCAGCTAATATTGGTGATGGGTCTAACAATTTTACTTATAATGCTCCTTTCCAAACCCCCGAGGCTTCTGTAGCAACTGTTGATGCGAGTGTAGGTACTTATACTGCAACTAGTTTGGATATTTCTCCTGCTGATCAAATTCAAAATGTAATATTTTCAATAAGTGCCCAATTAGAAAGTTGGAATGATGAGGCTGTCTCAGGGGAAATCCAATTAACAAAAGATGGAAATGTAATTGGTAATGTTCTACCTTTTGATTTACAACAGGCTCCTGCTACAGGTGTACCTTTTATTCAAGATTTTAGTCACATAATACAAGTACAAGCAGCTGATTTAGCAGGAGGTGAATTTAAAGCAGTAATAGATATGAATTTACCTCAAGGTGCAACTAGTCAATTACAAATTAATTACCTTAACTTTAAAATAACCCAACAAAGCCCAGCAACAACTTCCCCTGCTACTAATTTACCATTTTGGAATGGGTCTAGTACTAATACATGGGTAACTGCTTCAAATGAAATTTCTTTAAATTATGGGAATCAACAAAATTCTCAAAATGTTATAGATGAAATAGAACCAGGGTTTAATTTTTCTCCTGTTACTATACCTTTTATTGTTAATCCTGGGGATAGAATTAGATTTGGTTATAATGTAGAAAATGATTATACTATTTATGAAGTGATAGAACCTTCAGTAGATGTTGATGGGAGATTAAAATTAAGACTTAATTCACCTCCACCTCCTTCTAGTACTTTAAATAGTTTTGTTTTACATAAAGTAGATGTTAATAATCCTGTTTACATAATCCTAGATGTTCCTAAAATAGGAGGAACAAATGGTTTTAATGGCATTATATTACCAGAATACCCAACTAAAAAATTAAGAAAAAATTTAGATAATATAATTCTTAATTTAAAAGAAAGAGGAATAATAACAGATAACGAAACTTAAAAATAATAATATTTATAACCACATATTTATAAACAATGGGATATTTAAATAATTCGGTAGTAACAGTAGATGCTATCTTAACAAACAAAGGTAGAGAACTCTTAGCAAGAGGGGATGGTTCCTTTAGGATCACTCAATTTGCTCTTTCGGATGATGAAATTGATTATACTTTATATAATCCAACTCACCCTTCAGGAAGTGCTTTTTATGGTCAAGCTATAGAAAACATGCCCTTATTAGAGGCTTTTCCTGAAACTACTCAAAATTTAAGATATAAATTAGTAACTTTACCTAGGGGTACAGCTAAAATGCCTGTATTGGATTTAGGTTTTTCTCAAGTTACTTTAAAACAAGGTGCTTCATTAGCAATTACACCACAAACTTTAAATTACTTAGGTAATAACCAAGTATTTGAAGCTAATGGGTATACAGCTACCATAGCAGATGTTAGAGTATTAAATACATTTAATGGTGTAGGAATCCAAACAGAAGGAGCTGTAGCATTAAATCAAACTGAAACTTTAGGAACTAATGTTTCTAGTACAGTTGTTGGTACAACTATTAATATGACAGCTACTACAGTAAATACTTTATTTGGGTCCAATACTGAATTAAATACTACTTTACAAATTGTAGGAAGAGATAGTGGAGCTAGAATAACAATCCCAATAAAAATTACAAAAACTAACGCATAATGTCATTTACTAGACTTTCTCCTGACGACTTTTTAATTAGTGCTGATAGTGTTACTGCAGGTGCTTGGACTAGTAATGTTCCTACATTAACTAGTTTTAATACTTCCTCAGTCCAAGTAGCTTCAACAAGCGGAAATTATTATTTAAACATATATCAAACAGGTTCTACCCAAACTGCTGCAGAAATACAATTTAATATTGCTTTTGGAGACGCTGCAGGGTCTGGGTCATTACTATATGATGCGGGTATTGATGGTAAATCATATACTTCTACTGTATATGGGCAATGGCAAAATATTGTTTTAGGTGATGAAAATAACCAATTTAATTTTGGTGGAATAACACCTGTTACCCAAAGTTTTTATGCTATTTCAGTAGAAAGAAGCAAATATAAAGGTAGTATATTCCCAGGTACTTTAGATTTATTAATTCAAAGTTCAAGTGCCGGAGGTAATTTTAATTTAAGGTTAACTGATAATAGTAATGATGTTTCAACTACAGTATTCAATGAAGCAGGAAGAGTATTCCAAATTGTATCAGGATCCGCAGGAAAAGCTGTAGGGAATGGAGCAACCCCTTCAGATGCCATTGCTAATGGTATGACCGCATCAGGTTCTTATGGATTATTTCTCCCAGATATTGGTACTATAATTTTAAATGCAACAGCTTTAAATTTAGAATCAAGTGGTGGGGGTATAGGATTAAATACTTTATATAATTCTAATACTACTGATAGCAATGCTGCTACATTGTATAATGCTATATCTAGCTCAGGGAATTTTACTTTAAATAGTCAAGAAAATATAACTTCTGATTATGTTTTTGTAAGAGCAAAAAATAGCCAATTTAATTATTCTGAAAATCCATCATTCATCTCAGGGTCTACAGGTGCTGTACTTTATAATAATTTTATTAATGCTCCTCAAACATTTATTACTACTATAGGGATGTATAATGATGAAAATGAATTATTAGCAGTAGCTAAATTAAGTAAACCTCTTATTAAAGACTTTACAAAAGAAGCACTCGTTAGAGTTAAGCTAGATTTCTAATGAATGAGCTATTTAAAAACACTTACAAACCAAGACGTAATTATAACTCCATTTGGAGTTAATAAAGGACTATCCTTTATTGGTAAAAGTGTACAATCTTTATCTCCTTATGGAGGAGCTCTTTATGGAACCGGAGTATATGGGAAAGAAATTATACTAGGGGATACTTTAAATAAAGCTTATATAGATAGATTTTATGCTCGTAATACTCCTGGAGGTGAATTTTTTAATACTGTTACTGAACCTACTACAGGATATTTTTCTACTGAATATCAAAAGTTAGTATATGAATCTGTCAAACAACTTTATTATTCTAATTTTACTACTTCTGCAACAGGCGATTTCCCCGCTACCGCTAGTTTAGCACCAGGAGTCGATAAAGAAGGTGATAGATTAACAGGATTAAAAACTTCTCGTGGAAGATTTTATAATTTTCTTCAATCGAATTTAACTCCTGATAGGAGTTTTTCAACTGATGAAAATGCTTCTTTAGGTGTTTTATCAATACCTTCTAAATTATATGGAAGTTATATCCAACCCTCATCATTTACTATAAGATTTGGGTCTGGCTCCTCAGGGGCTACTTACTATGATATAAAAGATGATGGAGAAGGAAATTTATTATATGATAATAAACATTGTGGAAATATTATATATAAACAAGGTATTGCTATTTTAACTGGGAGATTTGGGTTTGGTTATGGGGTTGATGTTTATGGAGATGATAATTATGGAAGTGATGAAGAATCTTTTGGAAGTGATCCTGCTTGGATAGATGATTTTATTAATACTAGAAATATTAGTTGTTCTTTTTCCTCTTCATTTGATATATATGAAACTCAATATAAATGTACTATAAGGGCAAATGAATATAATTATTCACTAAATCCTAGTTTATTAAAAAACTTTGGGCAAAATGAAATTCTTATTTCGGGAAGCAATCAATATAAAGATTTTACAACGGGTTCAAATTTTAGCCCTTATGTTTCTACTGTAGGATTATATAATGAAAATCAAGATTTAATAGCAATAGGAAAATTATCTCAACCTCTTCCTACTTCACAAACCACAGATACCACCATACTTATAAACATAGATAGATAATCTCATGGCTAAAAAACTTAAAAAAATATTCGCAACAGGTACTGATGAGGTAGTACAAGACTTTACTATTAATTCATGGCATGTTTCTCAATCTGTAGATGCTCTTACTGCTGCTGAAGATTATGATATTTCAATTAGTGGTAGTTTAAACGTAACTGGATCAGTAAATATTAAAGAATTAGATACGGATGCTTCTCTTACTAATTTTGTAGTTATTGATACTTCTACTGGAAAATTGAAAAAACGTACTGGGGGGTCAGCAGGCTCCAATGGTTCTTCAGGTACTTCAGGATCAAGTGGTTCTTCTGGCACTAGTGGATCATCAGGTTCTTCAGGTACTTCAGGTACTTCAGTTGTTGGTCCTGCAGGTAATTCAGGTTCATCAGGCACTTCAGGTTCATCAGGTACTTCAGCTAGTGCTATAACAGGATTAGATACTCAAGTTTTATATTTTGATGGTGACGATAATCCTGCAGGAGATAGTGAGCTTACTTGGGATGATACAAATAAAACTTTAAGAATATCATCAGGGGATGATGGCACCTCAGGAAAAAATAATCTTATTTTGACTAATGAGGTGGCAAACCCAACAGAATCCACAGTTAATTTAGGTAATATTGTTGGAAAATCTCCTGATGATGCTACAGGTATAGTACATTCAAAAATCCAATTTGAAGCAGATGGTACATGGGTTTATGCTAGTGGTGAATGGAAAGTTGCCCCTTCATCTATAGCTTTCTATAATAATGAATCTAATACCCTTGGGAAAAAAATGGTAATTTCGGGAAGTGGTCAATTACAGTTGATTAAATATGGTCTTAATGGAAATTTTGTATCATCAACCCCTACTTATAATTTAGGGGTCCTAAATGATGGAAGAATAGTTGAAATATCCCCTAATTATGCAGGATCAGATTATAATGTTATTACAGCTAATAGAATTGATTATAACAGTTATACAAGTACAGAATTTACAGGAGCTTCTTCTTATCAGATTGATTTAGATCCTACTGTTGGGTATAATACTGCAGTACCTAATGCTAATAGAATTTTATTACAAACCACTGATAAAGAAACCTCTTTAAGAGCTAAGATAAACATTGGTAGTTTTACGCAAGAAATGAATATTATTACTCCTGTCTCCCAATCTAGATTTATAATGGGAGATAATACTAGTAATAATGCTACTTATAATATTAAAAGCGTAAGTTTATTAAATGATCCTACTGAAGGGGATTATATAGATATGTTATTAGAATTTGTTTCAAAGAATGGTTCTGATGATTTTACAACAGCTGATCCTCTTGGTTCTTTACAATTTAGGGGTCTTGGTAATACTACTACAAATACTATATATCCTATTTCAAATTATTATACTAGAATAAGTTTAGGTAATCTTTCAACTGAAAATACTATATTTGGGTTTTGGTTAGATGAAACTTTTAGAAGTACTTTAAAAACGGGAGATCAACTTAATGTAGAAGTTAAATGGTTTAGCGACGTTAGTTTTGGACAAAGTGGAGAAACCATTAGTTTTATAACTTTTGCTACTCAAGATGGATCTACTCTTCGTAGAAGATTTTTAACAAGAGAAAATGGAGCAGGAAGTGAAGTATTTCAAGTAGGTAATCCTGATAGTAATTATGGGAAAGCTCAAGTTTTTACATTTCAATATTTTGAAAGAGACTCTACAGAATATGGGTTAATTCCTATATCATCTTATGATTCATTCCAACAAAGTGTCCAACTTAACTAATAAAAAATGGCTAAACAACTAAAAAAAATATTTGTCCCTACTACTGATGAGATAGTACAAAATTTTAAAATACAATCATGGCATGTATCTCAATCTGTAGATGCCTTTACAGCTACCTCGGATTATGACATTTCAATTAGTGGAAGTCTTACAACATCAGGAAGTGTAACTTTTAAGGGGTTAAGTACTACTACAGGACAGACTGATGTTCTAGTTTTAGATGGTGATAGTGTAAAACAACAAGTAATTGCTTTAGGTACAAATGGCTCATCAGGTACTTCAGGATCTAGTGGATCATCAGGTACTTCAGGTTCATCAGGTACAAGTGGCTCATCAGGTACTTCAGGATCTTCAGGTACTAGTGGATCATCAGGATCTTCAGGTACTTCAGGTTCTAGTGGCTCATCAGGTACTTCAGGATCATCAGGTTCAAGCGGCACTTCAGGATCATCAGGAGTATCTATAGCAGGATCAAGTGGTACTTCAGGATCTAGTGGATCATCAGGAACATCAGGTTCATCAGGTACTAGCGGATCATCAGGTACAAGTGGTTTAACTTGTTATCAATATTCTATAACCCCTAGTACTTCAGGTCAATCTACTATAACATATAATAGTTGTGAATGTGATGGTGGTACACAAAATTTAATTGTATTACCTCCTATTGATTGTGGGAATAGCGCAGAATACTCAGGAGGTGTAGGATATCCAATCCAACAACCTATTAATTTTGGAACTTCAACAGGTACTGTTGCTATAGTAGGAGTTGCTTTTACTGTACCTGATAGATTTACAATTGAATATAATGGGAGCATAGTTGCTGATAGTGGATATAGAGGAGGTAGTTCATATAATACTGATGGTTCTACATCCAGAAATAATTTTACAGCGTCATTAGATGGGTTAGTTGATCCCGTTACTAACCTTACTTACCCAGATACATCAATTCCTGGAACTAAAAGTGACGGTTATCCCATAGTAACTTCTCCAGGTACTACTACTATTACTTTTGATAAAAATCTTTCTACTGTAGAATATGGTGATTTTAAGGTATATGCTCCAATGAGTAGCACTGCATGGGATGCTGAAATTGGGTGTCCTAATGGAGAAGCTTCACCTGTAGGTACTTCTACTTATTCTGCTACAGTATTTGCTACGAGTGCTCCTACAGTAACTTCAGGAGAAGCTGCTACAATAACTTGTCAAGGGATTGCGGGAAGTATAGATAATTCTACCGCTGGGGGGAGTACTTCTACAGGTGGTAATGGAGATAATAAGTACATTAGAGTAGTCCAACCTAATATTGTATATAGTATTGATGAAAGTGTAACAGGTTACACTATTAGTACTGTAATAACATCAGGAAATCCTGGGTCAGATAAAATTGGATTTAGTAGTACAACCCCTACAGCACCAGGTCAACTCTTTATAAATACAGGAAGTGCAGGAGGAGCAGGGGATTATTATTATTTATTTACTCAACAACTTGCTAATAGTGGATCAATTAGACTTGTTGGTGCAGCAGGAGGTGATCGTACATTTAGTGGTTTAAGTGTTTCTGAAGGAAATGGATTTATCACAGTAACTTATGATACAGCAACAGTTAATAATGCTACAGCTTATGTTAGAGATGAATCAGCCACTACATTTGATGTTAATGCTGATTGGTATGAATATACAATTCCTAGAGGATATAATCGTATAGCAATTAAAAACCTTAGTGATACTACAACTACACCTTTTATCTTAAGAGCAGATAGCACTTTAGATGTAGGAGATAATGCTATTTTGGAAGTAGAATTAGTAGAGGGAAGTGTAAGAACTTATTATGGATATTTTTACAATGTAGGGCATAATTCAAGTAGCTTCTATAATAATGCAGGAAATGAAATAATTCAAAACGAGGGGGATACATCAGTACTTCAAGTAATGTATTGGGAATCTGGAAGTAATGCTAATAATGGTTTGGTACCTTTAACAGCACAACAAGTTAATCCTTAAAAAATTAATAATGAATTGGTTATATAATAATGAAAAAATCACAGACATATCACAATTTCCTCCTAACACATTTGGGTTTGTATATGAAGTGATTACCCCCGAGGGTAAAAAATATATTGGAAAAAAGGTTTTATATCACAATCAAAAGAAAAAACTCACTAAAGCGGAATTAGCAGAGCAAAGTGGTCGTGGGAGAAAAAAATCTTTTCGAATCATTCAAAAAGAAAGTGATTGGAAGAAATATTATGGGTCTAATAAACATCTTAAAAACCAAATAACTGAAGGTGAAGTTACGCTGGAAAGTTTGGGTAAACAAATTATTGAGATAGGATTTAATAAAAAACACCTTACTTATCTAGAAACCAAATATCTATTCCAGCTAGAGGTGTTAGAAAAACCTGATGAGTATTATAATGATAATATTTTAGGAAAATTTTTTACCAAAGACTTGGATATTTAAATCCCTCAGCGTATATTCACGCTCATGGTAAATCACCTACTAGTAACTTTAGTTGATTCTGTTTTAGGAAGAGGAAAAACCACATCCAGAGGTAATTATGCTTACCACTGTCCTTTTTGTAAACATCAGAAACCCAAACTAGAAGTTAATTTTACGGAGAATAAAAAGGGTCATAATCCTTGGCATTGTTGGGTATGTAATACTCGAGGTAAAACTATACCTAATTTACTTAAAAAAGCAGAGGCATATGATAAAATAGCCGAAGCCAAAAAATTAATTCCTCAGGGGTCATTTGTTGAGGAAACAATAGTAAAACATGATTTATCACTTCCCCCAGAATTTACTAGATTTATAGATAAACCTACCAGCCTAATGTCTCGTCATGCTTTAGCATATTTGAAAAAACGAGATGTTACAATGGAGGATATGATTAAATATAATATGGGGTACTGTGAGAGTGGAGAATATCAAAATATGATTATTATCCCTTCATATGATGCTAATGGTACTTTAAATTATTTTACAGCAAGGAGTTTTGAGAAAGAACCCTTCCGTAAATATAAAAACCCATCAGTATCGCGTGATATAGTACCGTTTGAAATGTTTATAAACTGGAGTAGTCCGTTGGTATTGTGTGAAGGACCATTTGACGCCATAGCCATCAAAAGAAATGCTATCCCGCTGTTAGGAAAAAATATTCAATCTAGTTTAATGAAAAAAATAGTGTCATCTAAGGTTGAAAAAATATATATTGCTTTAGATAGTGACGCTATAAAATCTGCTTTAAAATTTTGTGAAATGTTTATGAATGAAGGGAAAGAGGTTCATTTAATTGAAATGGACGATAAAGACCCTGGGGAGTTGGGATTTAAACGTTTTACTGAACTTATTCAAAAGTCTGTTCCATTAACTTTATCTGGGCTTTTGAGTAGAAAATTATTTATATGAGTACTTTAAAAAAACATTATGGCCGTATCCTGGAAATTTCCGATGACCATAAACAAATAACCCTCCCAGATGGAAGATATTATCAACGAAATGGTGAATATTATCCTTCTGTAACTTACGTATTGAGTCATTACCCTAAAGGTAAATTTTTTGAGGATTGGCTTAAGAAAGTAGGTTATGCTTCAGAACACATTGTAAAAAAAGCTTCATCTGAAGGTACACAAGTACATGAAATGATCGAAGATTATCTTAATGGTAAAGAATTAAAATTTTTAGAGTATGGGGTTCCTATGTACCCTACACTTGTTTGGCAAATGTTTTTACGATTTGTCGATTTTTGGGAAGAATATAAACCAACATTAATTGAGGCTGAAGTTCATTTATTTTCTGATGAACTTAAAATTGCAGGAACTTGTGATATGGTTTGTGAGATCAATGGTGAATTATGGGTTATAGATTTTAAAACATCTAACCATTTACAAACAACTTATGATTTACAAACAGCCATATATTCTCAATGTTTTGAGGAATGTTATGGTAAAAAAGTAAATCGCTCTGGTGTTTTATGGTTAAAATCTTCTAAGCGGGGTCCTAAAAAAGGTGTTATGCAAGGTAAAGGGTGGGAAATGTATGAATCAAAACGTTCTCAAGAAGATAACTTAAGTATCTATAGAGCAGTTCGTACTTTATTTGATATTGAAAACCCAAAACATAAACCTGCATTCACAGAATTTAGAACTACAGCTAAAAGAGATTCGTAATATTTATGGTAAACATTTTACTGTGAAATTATACGATATCTTACAAGAAATACAAGGTAAACCTAAAGCTATTATACTAGCAGGTGCTCCTGGCGCTGGAAAAGGATATATTCTAAGAGGCTTAGATTTAGGAGGTTTAAAAGTATTAAACGTAGACGACATTTATGTCCCTATGTTAAAAAAAGCTAATATAACTTTAGATTTAAAAAATGCTTCTCCTGAAGAAAGAAGTAATCAAGCTAAAGCAATGGCTGCAGCTAATAAAGAATTTAAAGGTGATGTTGAAGCTACAATAGAAGGGAAAGAATCATTTATATTAGATGGAACGGGTGCTTCATTAAGAGAAACATCTAAATTAAAAGACGAACTAGAAGGAGCAGGATATGAAGTATTTATGCTCTATGTATACACAGATTTAGAACGTTCCCTTAAACAAAACCAAGATAGATTCGAAAAATCTGGAGGGAAAGATAGAAGTTTAGCACCTGCTATCGTAATG
>Ga0181377_1000463_pt1 | contig 15172 bp, 27 predicted proteins | sample LowvirmetaG_9_FD_130160 | JGI IMG/M metagenome (GOLD analysis project Ga0181377, IMG submission 130160) | Marine viral communities from the Subarctic Pacific Ocean - Lowphox_13 viral metaG | ecosystem: Environmental > Aquatic > Marine > Oceanic | place: Subarctic Pacific Ocean | collected...
ACACAGAAAGAAATGCTTGTAATGATCTTAGAGGGACAAAAAGAAATCAATAAGCAAATAGATGAATTGCATGAAAAGGTTAATACAAAGATCGGCAGACAAGAATTATTTGGGTGGATAGTTGCAGTTGGAGCTTTATCGGCTTTAGTAGGCAATTTAATGAGCTAAGCGTGTACTAGAAGCTGTTTTAAGCGTTGTAAAAAGCAGAGTGGAATAATGATCCATAACCAATAATCAACTAACTATTACGTTTTTTTTTATTTAATTGTTTACATATTATTTAATCTTCGATTAATATAGAACTATGATTAAAACAAAAACAGAGAAAACAGAGAGGAAATCATGAATAGTATAGTATGGCAATTACCAATAAATAGACAAGTAATAAAAGAGGGATCAGAAGATTATTATAACGGAATGCCTGTTGAAGTTAGAACACATTTAATACAGGATATGAACAGTATAATTATGAAATGTCCAGAATGTATATATGAACAAGTAGGTGCAGAAGCTTATGACAAATATTCACACATTCCAAGATCGACTGCTTTAAGATCAGACAAAAGACCAAAAGACTTTGATTTTAATATTTGGTCAAAAGTTAGCATGTTGGGTTTTAAACAATATAACATGGAAGATCGTGCTTTTAGTGACTGTATTTTTGGACTTGATGAAAATGGAGAACATATACAACATACAGGTGCAAGACTAAGTGAAGAAATTCATAATCAAATGATATTAGATTTGGAGGAAAAATAATGATATTAAATAAATTCGATATAAACGGAGATGGGATTTTCAATAGCATTGAGTTGCTCGTCTTATTCGCTATAATGGGTTTGGTTATGCTTTTATTAAATAAGAGTAAACCCAAGCAAGTGGAGTTCGACATTAATGACGAACTTGCAGTAGCTAAAATTACCGGTGTTTTACTAGAAGAATAAACACCCAACAGGAAAAAAAGGCCTAGTTCGTTTGCTCTGTTTCGGACTAGGCTTTTTTTGTGTTTTAAACAACTAATCTAAAATTCAAGTAGACTTTATGCATGCCTAAAAAAAAGGTTAGTACAAAAAAGGAAGTTACTCACAATAGTGAATTAGGTAACAATTACTACCCAAGTGGGTGGAAACCCCAAAGATCGTGGGATAACAATACAAATACCGGAGAAGTAACTCATATACAACCGGCAGAAAGTAGCTTTAAATACGATAGTCTTTTAACTGAATGGGGCTTTAATCCGGAGGAATTTTATATTGCAGAAGATAGCATTAAGTTTTCTACATGGGACACTCAACTTAAAGGTGGTGTTGTTGAGCAAATGTATGCCTTTAAGGCTACGATTAGACGCAAAAAACCTAAACACGACAAGTTTTACAAAGAATTAAAAGATCAAGTAATTAAAAAAAGACCTTTAAAAGTATCAAAACAAAAAGGAGATTATGCTTATTTCTTTATGTGTGCTGACTGGCAATTTGGAAAAGCAGAATACAATACTGAATGGGGAGTAGATGAAACTGTTGATTATATAAAGCAAGGAATTGAAAAAGCCAAGAAAAACATAAAAGATCTAAAAAAACTAGGAACAATAATAGATGAGATATACATAATTGGACTTGGGGATCTTATCGAAAATTGCTATGGATTTTTTGAACATCAAGCTTTTAATGTTGAGTTAACACGATCAGAACAAGAGCAAATTTCTAGAATGATGATACTCGAAGTACTTGATGGTTTATTAACATTGGCCCCTAAAATTGTAATTGGTGGAGTTCCGGGCAATCATGCAGAGTATAGAAGTGGAAAAAACTCTATTGTTACAAGCAGACTTGATAATTCAGATACAACTATATTTCAAATAGTCGGAGAGATCATAGAGGGCAGAGAACGTTATAAACATGTTAAAACAGTAGTTCCAGATGACTTTTACTTGCTTTTAGAGGTAAAAAATAAGCGTATTTGTTTTTACCATGGCCACATGTCCGGTGGTGGATCTGGTGCAGAGGGCAAATTAATGAATTGGTGGAAGAATCAAACCATGGCAAGATTACCGGCAGGAACGGCTGATTTCTTAGTTACAGGACATTACCACCATTTTAGAGCAGTAACAGAACGAGGTAGAACTTGGATTCAAAGCCCAAGTCTTGATACATCAACTGAATTAGAAGCTAGATTAGGTTTGACTACATCACATGGGATACTAACTTTTACATTATCTAGTAACGGCATTGATAATTTAAGAATTTTATAAACTTAATCAAAGATTGCATTATTATTAATATGTGATTAAAATAGAAGTGTTATGGCAAAAGAAATAATTGCTATCGAAAACGTGGGACATACCGCTAAATTAGTGGTCAAAAACGGCACATCTTTTACTCATGAAAAATTACCATTAGGAATATTAAGAATCGAGCCAATAGAGTATGTTGAAGATATTAATAGCACCGATACTGTCGTGCCTAGTAACGACAACACCAACGATTAATGAGTTATCCAACTATTTAACTTGTGTTGATCTAACTGAAAACATTCAAGTAGTAGATCATTGGAAGCCTTTAGTTAATAAGTATTTTAAAGAAGAAGATATTAATAAAGCCTTATTAATAATATATTGTGAATCTACGGGATATTATAAAGCAGTTGGTAAAAATACAAACGGCACAGAAGATCGAGGACTTTGGCAATTCAATGATAAAACATGGGCTTGGTTAACTCCTAAGTTAAACATAAAAGAAAATAGATTTAATGCGGAAACATCAACAAGAGTTGCTAGTTGGCTTATCTATAATGATGGTTGGCACCATTGGAATAGTTCTAAACATTGTTGGAAAGACTACGATAAAATCCAAGATTAACTAATATGTTTATATGAAGATTGTTAAAAAAGAAATTAAACTACTTCAAGAAGATAGCAACAATGTTAGGAAACATAATCAAGCTAACATAGAAGCAATAACAAAATCACTTAAAAATTTTGGACAACAAAAACCTATTGTAATAAAAGATAATGTAGTAATTGCAGGTAATGGTACTTTACAAGCTAGCAAAATCTTAGGTTGGGAGTATATCGACACAGTAGAAATACCAAGTGACTGGACAGAAGAAAAAATTAGAGCGTATGCAATCGCAGATAATAAAACACATGATCTATCGGATTGGGACAATGACTTATTACTAGAAAGCCTTAATTCATTAAATGAATTTGAACTAGATGTAGTTGGATTTGATGAAAAAGAGCTAGACGATTTAATTGAATTTCAAGATAAGCCATTCAAAACAATAAGAATAGATGTAGATGATTTAAAAGAACACCCTAAAAACTATCAAGAACACCCCGATAAGCAATTAGAAGAAATAATAGCCTCAATAGAAGATCATGGATTTTATAGAAATATAGTTATTGCTAAAGATAATACAATTCTTGCAGGACATGGTGTTGTACTTGCAGTTAAAAAGATGGGAAGAACTAGAGTTCCGGTAATTAAATTAAACATAGATCCAAACGATACTAAGGCATTAAGAGTTTTAACTAGTGATAATGAAATAAGCAACTCAGCAAAAGTTGATGATCGAGCATTAAGCGAACTATTAAAAGAAATATTAGAAATAGACGGAGATATAAAAGGCACAGGATTTGATGAGGATCAACTTTCAGCTTTAGTGTTTACAACAAGACCGGCAAGTGAAATAGGAACACATGATACTGCTAACGAATGGGTAGGCATGGACGATTTTAAACCCTATGAAGATGAGTTTAAATTAGTTGTACGATTTGAAAATCAGTTTGATAAAGAAGAACTTATGGAAAAAATAGGAGTTACTTTAGTTAATAAAGAGTTTGGAAAGACCTCTAGCATTTGGTATCCGGAACGACCAAGAGAAAACCCAAGCGCAATATTTTTTGATGAGCAATAAATATCCGGTATATATAATATCTAAAGGACGACACGATGTTTGCTTTACGGCAGATATGTTTAAAAAGTATAAAGTACCCTTTAAAATTGTAGTAGAGCCACAAGAATTTGACGATTATGCAATTTTTTATGATCCGGAAATACTCATTAAAACACCTTTTAGCAACTTAGGTCTTGGATCAATACCGGCTAGAAATTTTGTTTGGGAGCATTCTAAAGAACTAGGAGCTAAAAGACATTGGATTTTTGACGATAACATTAGGCATACTAGATACTTTTGGAATGGTAGAAGAATAATTGTAAACCCTAATATAGCTTTAAATGAGATCGAGAAATTTACAGATAGATATACAAATATAGCAATTAGTGGAATGAATTACACATTCTTTGTAAATAAAGGAGTTAAAAAACCTTATTGGCATAACAATCGAGTATTTTCTAATTTACTTATTGATAACTCACTAGATTTTAGATGGCGTGGAAGATATAACGAAGATACAGACTTATTTCTACAAGCTATGGCTAAGAAATACTGTACTGTTTTATTTAATGTATTCATGATCGACAAAAATGCTACCTTAACTATGAAAGGTGGAAACATGGGAGAGTTGTACAAAGGAGATGGACGACTTAGAATGGCTAGAGATCTTGAAGAACAATGGCCCGGAGTGGTTAAAACAGTAAGAAAATACGGCAGACCACAACATGAAATAGTAAATAAGTCCTTACAGTTCGATACACCCTTAATAAGACGGACTGATATTGATTGGGATAATATAGCCAAAGAAAAGCTACAAATGAAAATTATTAAAGTTGATGAGATCGAAAGTGAGAGACTAGAATTAGCGGTGGATAACTATAATGAGTGAAATTGAATGGCAAGAAGATGAAACATTTAGCGATTATAAAAGAAGAAAGCATGCAGGTATGCAAGGCATGGGCCAAAAGACAGTGAAGAATAGAGAAAATTGGACTGAACAACAAAAGCGTGGATTAAACAATAAAAACAAAGGACGCAGAAAACAAAATATAGCTAGAAAAAAATTGAAGATCCCAGATACTAAGTTTAGAGCACAGATGGGACACGAAGAGAATTGGCGTGGAGAAGTTAAGGTAGAAGTTAAAGCAGGAAAACAAGTACAAACTCTATGGAAAAAATACCAAGAAGCTAAAGAACAGGCAAACAAAAATAATATTATAGGAGATACAAGACCATTTGTTTATGTAGCTATGCCGGACGGAACGACCAACGGCTTAGTAGCTTTTGAAATAGATGAGATCGAAAAAGTTATATTAGGCTTTTTAGAGACATGGGAAAAACAGGAACTGATATAACAACACTCTAGTTCTATGTCGATCTTTTTAAAAACTTTCTTACTTATAAGTTTACAATACTTTAATCTTAGATTAATCTTATATTAAGAGATTCGATACGACAAGGATTTAGGGAGAGGGGCGAAAATCCTCCGCAAAAACTAGAAACCTAAACGAAAAACCTTAGGAATTCGGATCTCTTAACCAAACAGAGAGAGAGAAATGGCAAACATAAAAAGATATAAAGAAAACTACTGTTACAACTGTGGTCGTGAGCTTATGAGACAAACTGCAAATGTTATTTTTTTCAAAGAACTAAACGATTTTGCAGATGTTTGTAAATTTTGCATAATTGACGATCCAAGATTAGGCAGATAATAAATACAATAAAATAAATCTTATATTAAAGTAGAATATACAAAGGAGTTAATTATGCAACCTAAATTTAATCCGGTTAGTTTAGCTGAAATAGCAGATATGATTGGAACGACTAGGCAAAAAGTAGCGTCATACAAATATCATGGTAAGCTACCCGATCCGGCTAAAGTTTTAAAGTGTGGTCCATTATGGGATCATGACGAAATAGTAGATTTCATAGATACAATTGGTTTTACAGATAATCGCAAAAAATAACTTGTCATAGTCCTAGTTATAATTTCTTTATACATAAAAGGAGAATATGACAAAACGAGAACAACAAATTGCATTGAGTAAAGACTGGAACAAATCAGTCATAAAACAATTAAAAATGTCTTACGGATCAATAGATTATGTAGAACATACACAAGTAACACAAAGGCTAATTGCTTTAATACCCGATGTACAAATGATCTTAGGACACCACCTTTACGATACAGTAGAAGATGATAGTGGGATTCAAAGAAAATTTTTGACCGGTGTTGAATATACAGTAAAAGGTACTATTGATGGGCATTTAAGATCTGTTACTGAGGTTGGAATGTGTGATAAACCATTCTTTACAGAGGGAAATAAAAAAGTAGCTAACAACGGAGAACGAGCAAAAGAATGTATATCGGACGCTATAAAAAGATGTGCTATGAGGCTTGGTGTTGGAATAGAACTATATGACACATCAGCTTGGCTAAATCCTTATCTTAGTGGTACAGATAACGAAAAAACAAAAGAAGTAAAACCAGATCAATTAGAAGATCAAAAAGAAAAACTTGACGACTTAATACAATCAGTCACTAAAAGTAGTTAAGTTACAATCATAGTCCTATGTGTCTTGCTTTTGTTTTGTTTGACAAGGCACACTAGGACAGAGAGGAATATATGCAGATCAATCAACAAGTGTACTTCTCTATTGTTCCAGAGTGGTTGACAGAGAGTAAAGTTACAGATAATGCATTTAGAGTTTATGCAACTCTATGTAGATACGCTGATAAAGAAGATGGAAGTTGCTATCCAAGTATTAAATCTATTGGTAACAGATGTGGTAAAAGTCCTAGTTCTGTAAAACGTGCATTAAAAGAATTGAAAGAAATTGGTGCGATCAAAGTAGAAGCAAGATACATTGATGACGGACAAACAAGTAATTTATATACAGTAATATTTAATCCTACCATATATGGTATGGGGGCTAAGGTCAAATATGAACAGGGGGTAAGTCCTAATATGGACCACAAACTAAAGTCATCTAACCAAAGTCATATTATACAAGAAGATAAATCGGGAAGAAAGTATCTATTTAATGCATTAAGTAATGCCTTAGAATATACACCAAAGACAAAACAAGAAATATCCGGATTCAATAAAGTTATAAAAGATATTGCAGAGATCGGTGGAACTTCAGAAGAAATAGAACAACGTGTGTATGTTTACAAAACAAAATGGAAAGATATAACCATTACACCATTTGCAATTGCTAAGAACTGGACTTTATTAGGTCAAATGGTCGAAGATAATAAACCACCGGAAGTTTATAACTGCGAAGAAAAAGGACACAAGTGGGTTGATCTAGATGTTATTTTTCATTGTAGAATGTGCAAAAAAGAAAAATCAAAAGACTAAACTATAAGCATGGCAAAAACAGGATTTGAAGAATTTAATTTTGGCTTTCAAAGTGTTTTACACTACCTAGAGCAAGCCGATGATCTACTTTATTTAGTAGATAGTTTTGAAGCGCTTGAATCGAATGGAGTTTATGATGGAGGCCTTGTCATGAAAGCAATCGGTTGTACGATTGCAATTAATGTAACTGTTGAACGTGACGATTTTGCTATTCAAGTATTCGATCATGATGAAACAATTAGCTTAATCTTTTTACCTACAGGAGATGATTTACTTATGTTTTTACTAAGTCTAAGACGTGAATTAGTAGATAGTAAATATTATAAATAAATAAAATATGTCCTATTTCTTTGTTATAATTTAATCATAAATTAAAATATATAGGGGAAAAAATGCCAAATATAAAAAAAAGGATATTCAGAACATATCCAGAAGCAGAAGATGTTGTAGAACATCTTATAAGTAAAACAGAAAAAACACTTGAATCACTAGAAGAAAGTAAGTCTATTGGTTTAAAGTTTTGGAGTGATGAACGATTTGCTCGTTATGATCGTGACAGATACAATAATAAAACTTTTTTAAATCAACTAAAAGAGTTACAAAAAGAAATCGAATATCATGAAATAGCACATGATGTTGGAATGGAAATGTCGGGACAAATGGATCAAGAGGCACCATTCTAATGGATTGGGCAAAAGAAATTGTAAGCAAAAAAGTATTTGAAAATAATATTGTTGATACAGAAAGCAATAATAAATATGTCGCACAAAACAAATCACTTAATTATGTAATTCAAACTATTAAAGGCGAAGAACATGTAGAAGTAGATTTTGGATTTATGGACGGAACGCCGATAGTTAAATGTACAGTAAATCCGGAAACAGATACTTATCCGAGATTAGAAATGGTAATTCCACAAGCAATATTATTAAGAATGATAGAGCACGGATTTCAAAAAGTAGAAAGAGGAGAAAATGACTAAAATTATATTTACAAGTGTTGGAGATGACTACGAAAAAGAAATGGATTTGACTGAAATTAATAGCGTTGATGATCTTAAAAGAGAAGTAGAAAAATCTTTGTACAATGGGTGGTCAAATAAAGCTACATGGGACGCAAACATACATGTAACTAACACAGAAGAAATTTATAATATTGCTAAACAGTTCGATAACTACACAGATTTTATAAATTTAGGATTAGCTACATTAAAAGTCTTAGACAATGAATTAGTAAAAATTCTTACGCATAAAGATATTAATGTTGCCGAACTAGATGAAATGATCGAAGAACTTAGCTAATGGTTTTTTACAACGATAAATCAAAAAAGTTACCTAAAAATATTCTTAATAATATTGCTAAACAAAATAGACTAAAAACAAGAATAGTAATTTTAGATCAAGAAGTAAAATCTTTAATGAATGATTTAGAGCTTTTAATTGATGACATAAGCAAATGACATACGCTAAAAAACTACAAGAAATCTTATCAGACGGCAGGTGGCATTGTGTTCTAGATATGATAAGCGAAACCGGATTATCAGCAAGAAATAGAATAAGCGAAATGAACTTAAAACATTTAGAAGAAAAAGGCTTTGAAAAGTACGAGGGCAAAAAATGTCAATTAGAGAAATGTACACATAATGCTAACTTATTTATGTATAAACTAAGTGAAGAATATGCAGGTGCAGTTGCTAAAAAGTCTAAAAAGATTATTGCTGAATTTTTACACGACAACACCCTTGACGAATGGAATAATTTAAGTTCAGAAGATAGAAAAAACCAAATTAATGAGATGATGAAAAAGGCGGGTATTAGATGAGTGATATGACACACAAGCATTTATATGATGAACTTGAAAAACGCAGAGAAAACAGAGAAGATCCAAAAGAAAAAATGTTTGAAGTAGAATTTTCTCTTAAATTTGTAGCAAAAAGTACTTTGACACAAGAAGAAATAGCAAAAGTAGGTACATTTCTTATTGGTATTACTAATGAAGATCGAGAAAGTTACAAAGATCCGACTGATTTAGAATATAAAAGTTTGGTTATCAAAAATATCAGCTCGTATAAATACTATAATTAAACCATACAATTAATTCCCCTTTTTGTATGTACGTGCAGTTGGACTCCGGAACTAGCAATAGCAACGGAGTTCTTCTGCTAAAACACCCATTTAAAACGTCTAGTAGCGTTGTAAATCAGCAAGGTTCATGGTTATAAACAGAAACAAGCGTACGCTTAAAACCACGTCTGCTAGGAAAAATATTAAAAAACTCTTACATTATCTTAAATCTTAGATTAATATAATATTATGATATTAAAAACAGAACAAACCAAGACTACCAAACTAAATGCAGAAGAATTTGTAGAAGCTATTGACAATGGATCTTTTTGGTTCATGACAGAGAACGGAGAAAACTAAGATGTTTGTAGAAATAACATGTAACAAATGCGAAAAACAGAATACAGTAACCATTGAGCTTATTGATTCAGAAGATATTATCGAATGTTCAGATTGTGATGAAATTATTTTAATTTGTGATGATGAACTTAAAATGGAAATAAGAGAGCTTGTATAATGAAATTATTAACTAAAGAACTAGAGAAAAAGCTAATTGCACAAGGTAAAGCTGATCCAGATCAAATTCATGCACCATATAAAAATGTTGCACTTGTCAAGTTTTTTGATCCGACAGGTTCATGGACTTGGTATGCTAGTGAATATGATCCGGATACTAAAATGTTTTACGGACTAGTAGATGGTCTTGAAAAAGAATTTGGATACTTTAGCTTTGATGAATTGTTACAATTAAGACTACCAATGGGTTTAAAGATCGAGAGAGATTTGTACTTTAAACCTACTTCACTACTAGAACTATATAAGGAGTTGTAATGGCTTTATACGGAACAAACAAACCAATCTTTAATCACTTTAATGGTAAGAAGCATAATATCTATGATAAATTTATTAGGGGCCAATTCTTATGTGGAAAAGCAGATGATAATGTAAGAAAATATGCAAAAGAATTTACAGATCATCAGAATATGAAGATTGAAAGCATGGAATGTGATCTTTGTGATTATCCAAGAAAGCATAAAATGTATGATTATGAATGGGCAATACACGAAAAAGTCAATGTTTAATTCGTTTTTTACATGCGTGAGGTTACGATTTAAGCGTGGTATAAGCTGATTGGTTCATAATACCCCACAAAAATTATGAAATCTTTGCTTTAAATATCACAATTAAGCTATTATTAATAAATAATGGCAAATAACAAACCATACAAACTTTTAGATCAACAAATCACAGATACTTTATTGTCAGCTATTAAATTGGGGGCCTTTATCGAACATGCTTGTTATTACGCAGGGATAAATAGTAGCACATTCAGATCATGGAGAACTAAAGCAGAAGATGGAATTGAGCCCTACGCTTCTTTTTGGGCAGAAGTTACAAAAGCAGAAGCAGAAGGCATTATTAGACGTATGGCAAGAATAGAAAAAGCCGGATTAGAGGGAAATTGGCAAGCAGACGCATGGGTATTAGAGAGAAAATATCCGGATAAGTTTGGTAGGAGAGATCGTGTACAAATTTCTGGAGATCCTAATGCACCGGTGGAAGTTGATCTAACGTGGGCAGATGGAGTTAAGCTAGATAGATCAAAAGAAGTAATAATACAAGAGGAAGAATAATGGCATATATATTTGATGATGTTTTACTCGATGATTTGGACGATGAGCTTTCTAACTGAATTAAGGTTAGCTGATGAGGTAACACTTGAAAAAAAATTAGATTTGAGGGTACTAAGTCTAGGTGCAGGGGTTCAAAGTTCTACATTAATTTTTAAATTACTAGAAAATGAAATAAAGCCGGTTGATATTGCTATATTTGCCGATACGGGAAACGAGCCAAAAGAAGTATATGAATGGCTTGAATATCTAAAAAAATTAACTAAAAATATTATTGATATAGAAGTAGTTAGAAATGAAAAAAACACAGGAAATATTATTACTGATATATTAAGTCCTAGTGGTAGGTTTGCCTCTATTCCTGTTTATACAATTAATCCGGATAATACAAAAGGCAACACAAGAAGAACTTGTACAAGTGAATATAAAATAGTACCTATACAAAAGAAGATCAGAGAAATTTTAGGTGTTAATAACCTGAGAGGGAAAGCTGTTGAAATGGTTATGGGCATAAGTTATGACGAAATACAAAGATGTAAAACACCACCTAACAAATGGCAAATTAATTGTTATCCCTTTATTGATAGTAAAATTACAAGAGATGATTGTAAACATTGGGTAAGTCATAGTCAATACAAACAACCACCAAGAAGTGCATGTATTATTTGCCCATATCATAGAAATGAGGAATGGTCACACCTTAAAAATAACTATCCAGAAGAATTTAAACAAGCAGTTTGGTTTGATGAACAGCTGAGAAGTAACAAAGAAAGTCAATTTATTAATAAATTAGACGGAGAACTGTATTTGCACGATCAGAGAAAGCCATTAAAAGATGTTAACTTTGATACAGTCAAAGAAAAACAATATAACTTATTTGATGATGAATGCGAGGGTATGTGTGGGATATAAACTAAAATGTCGTTGTTACGGAAATTTGGTTTGTAACAAACATTGGACTTTTAAACATACAATTGCTTACCAAACGCAACAATGGTTAAAAAAAAGCAAAAACCACAAAAATAGCGACTAAAAAAGAAAATTATGGAAACTGAACTTAATGCGGAAACAATAAAACCCAGATACGAAGTAAGATTACCCGAATTGCATAAAGGTCAAACAGATGTTGCTTTATCTAATGCTAGATTTAAAGTTTTAGCAGCAGGTAGACGTTGGGGTAAAACAAGACTTGGTGTTTGGTTATGTTTAGAAAAGGCTTGGTTAGGTGGTAGAGCTTGGTGGATAGCCCCTACATATAGTATGGCTTTAGAGGGTTGGAAAGATCTTAGAAATATAGGTGTAGAATACGGCACAATAATTAAAGAGAGTGAAAAAACCATTATTACGCCAACCGGTGGAATGGTATCTATAAAATCAGCAGATAATCCGGATAGATTAAGAGGTGCAGGACTTGACTTTGTAGTTCTTGATGAGTGCGCATTCATGAAAGAAAACACATGGGCAGAAGTAGTAAGACCAACATTAACTGAACGACAAGGTGGTGCTTTGTTTATCAGTACACCAAAAGGCTATAATTGGTTTGAAAAACTATATCATGAAGCAGAAAACAGAGAAGATTGGGAAAGATGGCAAATTCCTACTTATTCTAATCCATTTGTACCTAAAACAGAGTTAGATATTGCTAGAAAGGAAATCGGATCATATTTATTTAGTCAAGAATATTTAGCAGAGTTTGTAGAGTTAACAGGTGGAATGTTTCAAACAGAATGGCTTAAACGCTTTAGAACACAAACAGTTACAGATTTAAATAAAGACGGCAATTACGAAACAAACGAGTATTATGTACTTGATGATGAAACAATTAAAGCAAATGATATTAGAAAAATTGCAACTGTCGACCTTGCTACTTCAACAAAAGAGCAAGCAGACTATACAGTGGTTACGATCTCTGGCGTTACTCCAAAAAATAATATCGTTGTTCTTGAGGTCATAAGAAAAAGACTTGAAGCACCGGATATAATACCTTTACTTAAAAAAGCATTAGCTGATTGGCAATTAGATTATATAGGCATTGAGCGTGCAGGTTATCAATTAGCATTAGTTCAGATGGCTAGAAGAGAGGGTTTGCCGGTTGTAGAGTTAAAAGCGGATCGAGATAAAGTTAGTAGAGCTATGCCTCTATCAGCAAGAATGGAACAGGGACAAGTTTACTTTATTGAAAATGCTTTATGGTTTGATGAGTTAGAACGAGAGCTTTTACAATTCCCAGAGGGAGAACATGACGACCAAGTAGATAGTTTGGCTTATGCTATACTTGAAACACAGAGAAATAAAAAGTGGGTTGCTTACTAAACAAATTGGGATTTATAGACTACTATTCTACTGTAAGATTTAAAAGGATACAAATTGGCCGAGAGAAGAAAATTTAGCGACATACTGTTTGGAAGAACGACAGAAATAAAAAGAAATACAGGAAACTTTTTCGCTGATGATCCCAATGAAAGTTTATATGGTAATAATACATTCATACAGGGTTATAACTCTATTGCAGGTAATTGGAACACAGAGGGACTAGGAAACGGAGAAAGTAACTCGGCAGTTACGGCTTGTTTACAATTATTAGGTTTATCATTTTCAGAAGCTACTTTAAAAGTTTGTTACTACAATGATGAGGGCCAAAAAGAAGATGTACCAAACCACCCTTTAAGTCTTTTACTTCGTAGACCAAACCCTTTTATGTCTGGAGATATAATCCAACAGTACATCATAAACGCTATGCACGTATCCGGTAATGCTTATTTGTTAAAACAATATAATGCAACAGGTCAACTTGTAGCCCTCTATCCTTTAATGCCGGATCAAGTAACACCAAAAGGTAGCGCAGAAGAATTAATACAATATTATATTTATGAAACAGAAGGCTCAAAAATTAGACTTGACTCTAATGATGTTGTACATTTTAAATTAGGTTTAGATCCGACTAACCATAAAAAGGGTTTAAGTCCACTTAAGACTGTATTAAGAGAAATATACGGAGATGAATCAGCAGGACAAATGGCAACCGCATTATTAGCTAATATGGGTGTTCCATCAGTCATGATTACACCTAAAGATGAGTTTGGTCCAACACCGGAAGAAGCAGAACAGATTTCAAAACAGTACCAACAAAAAGTTGCAGGTAAGAATAAAGGCAAACCATTGGTAATGAGTGGGGCTATGAATGTCGAAAGATTAGCATTTAGTCCTAAAGATCTTGATATTGGCTTACTAAGACAAGTCCCAGAAGAAAGAATTAGTGCCGTACTTGGTGTACCAGCTATTCTTGCAGGACTTGGTGCAGGTTTAAAACATGCTACATACTCTAACGCTAGAGAACTAAGAGAATTTTTTACAGAAAACAAATTAATACCTTTATGGAGAATGATTGGCGAAGAAATTACACAACAGATATTATTAAAAGATTATACAGATAATGCTTTGTTTGAAGCTAACTATGACTTTACAGAAGTGAGAGCTTTACAAACAGATCAGAATGAAATGTATGATCGATTAAATGTTGGTGTTCAAGGTGGTTGGATAACTGTTGCAGAAGCTAGAGAACAGGCAGGACTACCATTTGATGACGAGATGAACTACTATATTTTACCAATTAATGTACATTTGCATTATCCGGGTATGAAGATGGACGCACCGGAAACAAACAAAGATGAACCAGAATATACTCCTGAAGTTGTAACAGAAGATGATGAGGCCATGAAAGGCACAAAAGTAATTAAAAAAATAGAGGATCAATTTTGTGTAATTGCAGAAGATAGTGGAAAAAACATGGGTTGTTATCCAACACGAAAATTAGCTCAACAAAGACTCGATCAGATAAGCCGATATTCAAACAATCCTAAAAATGATTAGTGAAAGAGTTAAAAAAGCGCTTCGTAAAAAAGTAGAAGATCACAACGAAAAGCACGGAGATGACTCTAGAAAAAAAGTAACTCTTAGAATGCTAATTGCAGTTTTTAAAAGAGGCATTGGCGCATATAATACAAATCCGGGTTCAGTAAGACCAACAGTTACATCAGCAGATCAATGGGCATACGCTAGAGTTAATGCTTTCTTATATGCTTGTAGAACACTTAAATTTAGAGGTGGCAAATTTGATTTAGATTTACTACCTAGTGCGCACCCTTTATCAAGTAAGAAATCATTATCTAAAGGTATCTATGATGATATTGACTTTACAATTCCTAAAGGAGCTAAAGAA
>Ga0181377_1000464_pt1 | contig 15170 bp, 21 predicted proteins | sample LowvirmetaG_9_FD_130160 | JGI IMG/M metagenome (GOLD analysis project Ga0181377, IMG submission 130160) | Marine viral communities from the Subarctic Pacific Ocean - Lowphox_13 viral metaG | ecosystem: Environmental > Aquatic > Marine > Oceanic | place: Subarctic Pacific Ocean | collected...
AACTCCTATTTGAACTGCTTTAGGTTCAGTTGGTAAATCATATTCTTCAGCTAATTTTTTACCAAAATCAATTCCTGATTTTCCTACACCAAAGATAAGTTTATCATAAGATATATAGTCGGTTGGTTCTAAATTTGGAGTATTAAACCAATCAACAGCCAATAAATTTTGCTTTTGAAAATTAATATCAATTACTTTATGCTCCCAAATAAACTCTACACCTTTATCAACTAAATAATTATACCAATTTTTACCAATTTCATGTAAATAATCTGTACCAACATGCCATACAGGGAATAGTTTTAATCCAAAATGTGGTTTAATAAATTCAGGTTCTGCTTGGGGATCTGAACATTGTACTTCTTCTGGTTTAGGGTGGAAACGTTTAAAATTAGCTATGACTTGGTCGAATAGTTCCATTGCTTTTTCTTCGCCACAGTATTTCGCTAGTTGGCCTCCTACTTCAGTGTGGTAAGTTAATTTACCATCTGACCATCCTCCTGCTCCTAGCATTCCTGTCATTACTTCTTCAGGTAATCTATTGTATGGATCTTTACCCATATCAATAATTGTGATTTGTCCCTTATAATTGTTGTCTACTAATTTTGTTGCTGTGTTTATTCCTGCTACGCCTGCGCCTACAATTACTACTTTATCCATATTGGTTTTTAATTTATGTGTTAATATACGAAAAAAAAATGTGGCCCCCAAATTTCTTGGAGGCCACAGATCTCTAATTTTATTATTTAAGTCACCCGGCTATGAATCGGGTTGGATGTTTTATAGTCCTGCTAATTTTCTAAATCTATTGAATTCTTCATTCATTGGGTCCATACCAAGTTTTTCATCTCTTATCCTTTCAGCCATGGATAAACTACTTCCCCAAAGCGTGTCTGGGTTAGCGTCTATATAATCTTGAATTTCTTCAGCACTCATTTCCCTAAATCTCGGGTGTTCAGGTTTGGAATCTTTATCTCTTGGGATAAATCCAACTGATCCATAAACATTTTCATTCATTGGGTCAGTATCATCTTCTTCGTATGATGGTGTGCTATATCCTTCTCCCATAGCCCCAATTGCAGAATCATCAAGATCACTATCTTCACTATCTTCACTATCTTTACTAGCGTCTTCATCTACCATTTCTTTTGGTTTGCTGCCACATGCTTTTTCATAAAGTTTTTCTAACTTTAGTTTAGCTTTTTCGATTTCTTTGATGTTTCTTCTCATCTCATTCATAGCTTTCTTATCTATAAGCTCTGATAAGTTTTCGTCTTCGCTAACCATGTTTAGTCTTTGGGTTTTAGCTTCTGCCATTTCTGCTAATTTGTTGATCTTAGCTTCCATTGCTGTTATAGATGATTGTTTATCTATTTCGGATAATTCAGCCATGTATGATGGTGCTTTTTTCTTTTTGCCTTCGTTTAAGTTTCTCATTTTATATCTTTTATTTTAAAAAGGTTCTGTAATGTTAATTTCTCCTTTTGCTAAAGGTTTTAATTTATCTATTGATTTAGTTTTATCTGCATCTGTTTGGGGCATGTCTTTTCTTCCAGGGGCTCCAGATACAAACCCATTTGATACTATCTTATTTAAATTTTTAAATAAATATTTTGCTACTGCTTCCGGGCTGTAAGGGACTCCTTGTTGTTCAAAAAAACTTTTCCAAACTTTTTCTCCTTTATCTGTTTCTGCAAATATTTCTTTGGCCTTACTTAAAACATCCTCATACTTCATAGATCCATCTAATATATTTTTTCCTTCAGGAGAGGAACTTGGGACTTTATTTCTATCTACAGCAATAGATGAATGTACTGCTTTTAATATATCTAAGGGTTGAAATCCTGGTTTAGCTTTAATATCTAATGTATCCATTTTTGTTTTTGGGTTAGCTGCAAATACAGTACTCCATCTATGGTGTCCATCTATAATATATTTTCCGGCATATGTTACTATTGGGCCCCCTACATTTGGGTTTCCTGCTAAAATACCATCTAGACTACCATATTTATCATCTAAATTCCCTGCTACACTTTGATCAAAACCAATTTCACTTTGAGTTGGTGTTAAATTTTTAACTGCAACTTTAGTTCTGGTGAAAGGAAGTTTATCATCATTAAGATCACCATCGGCTAATCCTGAATCTAAAACAGCTTTTACTTTGGGGTCTGCAATATATTTTGCTAAATCAGATCTAAATGAGGAAACTCCTTTATCATATGATTTTTTAAGATCATCTTTTTCATCTTCTTTTAATAACCTGTTTTCAGATAAATATTTCCTTAAATCGAAATCGTTCATTTTATTATTTTAAGTTTTAAATCTGTTGAGCCTTTTATAACTCTGTGGATTTGACCCATGGGTATAAATATATTATCTCCTTCGTTTAATGTCAAAGGTAGCTCATTGTCTCGCTGGAATTGCCATCCTTTGCCTTCTAATACTGTTATGGTTCTGTCTTCTTGGTCTGTGTGCCATATTAAAGACATTGCATCTACGTCTTTGGAAAATGTTCTAATTGTATTTTCGTCAGTGTATGGGTTCATTTTAATCTTCTTTGCGTTCTTGCCAATCGTAAGATATACTATCTTTTGTAATAGGACCTCCTTTAGCCCATGTTCTACAAGTTCTAGCTGAGTGGCATTTGAAATTGTGCATCCAACAGTATCCTAATCTACCACTATCGTCTGATACTTTGCCGGGCATACATTTATCCATTCTAGGTGAAATATCGAATGCTACACAATTACCACATAGTGATTTTTTAGCTGCTTCTTCTGTTGTATTCCAATATGCTGCTAATTCTTTCCAATAATCTCCTGGTTCATCAACGTTTAGTGGACCATATTTAATATAGTCTGCTTTAATTGAAGCGTCTCTATTTTTAGTATTTAATTCTAAGTCCTGGGTAGCTAATGGACAAGACATAGCAGCCTCGTATAATTTTTTTTCAGCTATATATTTTCTTAAATCGAAATTCTCCATTTTATTTTGGGTTTTTTACAAATTGTTTCCCTTTTCTTCCTTCACGTTTTTTCTTTCGGGCCGATGCTTTACGTTTTGCTTTTGTCATAGATTGAGCCTTTTTTTTAGGTAAACATCTAGATGGGACTTTTTTATTTTTCATCGTACCACAATCGCCAGTAATATCTCCTTGAGTATTGATTCTTACCCATTTTTCCTTAAACCATTTGTTTAATGATTCATCTTGTCTAATAAATTCCTTTATAGTTTCTCTTAGTTTAGAATATCCTGAACCATAAGGTGCGGCTTTGCCTGCTTGTGGGTCATCTGCTTCTTTAACACCTTTCCAAATATCACCTTGTCTACATCTAACGGCAGCAGAGGATTTATATGCTGAGGGTTTATCAAATTTGCGGTCAGCAATGCGTAAACATCTATCACGTTTCTTTTTACCACTTTTTTTCTTCTTTTTTTTAGAAACTTTACGGGCACGTTTTTTACCTTTTTGTTGTTTTTTCTTTCTTTCAAGAAGGAGTTCCTTTAAAATGGCATCAATTCTATTTTCTTGTATTAAATTCATCTTACCAAAATGTGTTCATTTTAGAACCTAAACCTAATTGATCAGCATATCTAGGTAAATTACAAGACCAATATCCTGCTGTTGTTCTGTCTTTTTTGTTCTTGCAGTTGTGACGTGCTGCGAATCTTTTCCTAGCTTCTTTGTTTTTTATTTTAGCTCTTAAACCACCTGACCCGAATGATACTTTTTTGATTTTTTTAGTTTTAGGGTCTCTAACATATACAAAATATGCTTTAGATCCACCCCGTTCTGGTTTGTTTAATGGTGGGTCTTTTTTCTTAGATTTAGATTTCTTTTTAGCTTCGCTCACCATAGGTAAATCTAAAGGTACTTCTTCGCCTTCATATAACCCAAAATTACCTAAATGTGTTTCTAGTATGGCTTGATCGTCTTCAGATACATTGATTAATTCACGTACCCATAATGCTCTTGCTTCGTTTATTAAAGCAAAATGTTTTTCGGATCCTATTCTGTATACTGATTCGTGTAGTGGTACTTTTTTATCTATGTGATATTGTAGACCTTCTGATATTGTTGATTTGGCTTTATTTTCGGTTAATACCGGTGCTTTTTTTCCACATCCACCACAGCCACAATTGCAGTCCTTTTTCTTTGGGGGGGTTGATAATACTTCTTTTATTAGTGATCTTAGTCGTGTCATAATTAATCTTTAAATAAAGCATCAAAATTCATTACAATTTCAGAAGATGAAACTCCTACGTGTTGTAATATATCTGAAGGAGATAAGGAAGCAATTTTTTCATCTGTGATTTCATAAAATACTCCTTGACCTGTGGGTTTTACATTCAACATATACCCTATGCTTTTTTGTAGCATTGGTTTTTTCTTAAGCTTTGTTTTAGCCATTTGCATTAAAGCAGAGGCAGCAATTTCTTCTTTTGAAGCGTTGTTTCCTAATCCTAAGTCCTTATAAATTTTATCAATTCTTTTAAAGATTTGCAATATAATATCAAATTTGAATTGTTGGGAAACTTGTCTTAATTCATCTTGACTTTTAAAATTAACCATTAAATCAGCTGCTTCTATAACATCTGAAGGTTTAAATTTGCCTGGGTTAGATATTGAAGAATTTATTTCATTTCCTTCTAAAGCTGTGAGTAAACTTTTAAAAGCGAATAAATCACCTAATAAACCTACTGATGAATAATCAGAGGAAAATTTTCCTAATTTGATTTTCTTCCCTGGGTAGTCTTTAATTTCAACTCCTATATCATTTATAATTAAATCAGGATCATCCCCTCCTCTACCATCTGTTACTTCATAACCTTGTTTAATGTTATATTGGAAGGCCCAATAAGAAGATATTTCACCATTTCCTGAGCCTGCGGATTTTTTACCAGAAGCGGATGCAGGTTTTTCATCAAAGAGGTCAGAAAATACTCTTTGATCTTCCCCACTTAAATTAAAATCTTTACCTAATTCTAACGGTGTATTGCATGTAGGTATTTCTTCTACTCCCAGTGCTTTTTTAATAATTTCATCGTAATCAGATTGTTGCTCGGTTAAAATTGATTTATTTTCAATTAACTTATATGCTAATTCAAATAACATTTCTTTATCCTTAGGATCATTCATGTCAGGATATCCTTTGGGGAATTTATATGCGTATTGTATGAAAAACTTATCTAAAACGTCCATTTAGTTTATTTTAATTTTAAAGCAAATTCTCTTTGTTCAATGTCATCGCTTTTTTCTAACTGTTCTATTTTATCTTTTAAGGATTGAACCCAATTTTCAGCATATTCTTCGTAACTAACCTCTAAATCCTCTCCTCTTTGTTCCCTTGCTATTTTACGGTAGTAATCATCTAACTCTTCTGCTACTTCATTTTTTAAATCAAATTGTCTTTGATTAAATCTAGGAACATCAAGTTCTGAGTAGTTAGCCCTCCATATTTTTCTTAATTTTCCTTTAACTTTAGGATCAAGCCACCAATCTTCTGCATCTTCTGATCCTGATTCATCCCATATAAATCCTGCAACTGCAGGAACACCTAATGATCTTCTCATTGCACCATAGGACATATACTCATAATCTTTATCCTGAAAGTATTTAATTATATCAGCTCCTGATTTGTCCTTAATAGCTTTTGCTACTTCATCAGTTACATAAACTCCAGGTCCATTTTCACTCTCTTGCAGATATATAAATATGGCTTTATCTCTATCACTATATAATTCAAAATTTTCAATTTTACTAAAATACTTCCCATATTCTTCAGGTTGTATTATAGAAAGATATTTTTTTATAAATCTTGGAGATATATCTTCTTTTAATAGCTTGTTTTCAGCTAAATATTTTCTTAAATCAAAATTTTCCATTTTATTTTATTTTAATAGTGAGTTACGTTAGCACTCCATTTAATATCATCGTTATCTAACAATTCAACAGTAATATCTGGATTGCCTTCTAATGTAGCTTTACCACCTATATTAGCTAGGTAATCTACAAGAGCATCAAATTTTTCTGTTTCATCGTAAAGTTCTGGATTTCCCTCTTCTTCTTTTGCCCATACTCCTGTTTGGAATCCTTCTTCTGCTTCTTGATCAACAGAAGCATTAAACATACCATCGATATATTCTTCAAATTGAGTAATGTTTTCTTTTAATAGCTTGTTTTCTGCTAAATATTTTTTTAAGTCAAAGTCATCCATGTTTGTTTATTTTAATTTTAAAAGAATGATTCTTTATTTTGTACTATAAGCTTAAAGTCTAATTCTGGGGAGTCAGCTGAGAGTCTGCTTAAAGCTATTTTAAAAGCTTCATCAAACTCGTTTCTATAACCTAAATCCAATCCTTCTTCCTCAGCTACATCATCAATATATTCTCTCATGTACCCACCTTCTTCAGTATCTAAAAATGGGTTGAAGGCTTCATTTAATTTAGATGAATCACCGTTATGATTGATTAAATATATTTTATTATACTTTGACATTAAATCGTTTAATTCATCTTTACCATTAATAGCTTTCCAATTTTCAGGATCTGTAAAAAATGTTAAAATGTAATTTGGGTCTATATTAGGGTAATCATCATTGAATAAATCTATTATTTTTTCATTTTTAGATAAATTACCAGTTACAGATGAAATGGGTTTTGAAGTATCCTTTACTGCAGTATCATAAACTATAAATCCTATTTTTTGAGGTTCAACAAACCCAGGTGCTAATTTAGAATCATCAGAAACATACAATACTACTCCATCATCTATTAAATCAGAAGCTTGATCTTCTTTTAATAGTTTGTTTTCAGCTAAATATTTTCTTAAATCGAAATTATTCATTTTATTATGATTTATCTTTTTTGGTTTGCATAGCAAGAGAATTCTTTATGATTTTTAATTTCATTGCTTTATTAATGGTTGAAATCCCCTCCCCCATTTCTACAACTAACTTAAGTAAATCAAGATATTCATCTGGTTTATCAATTTTAGGGAGTAATCTTTTTATTTTTTCTACATCAGGTAATTCTTTATTCTCATTTTCATTAAAGTTGTTTAATTCTTCTTTGATGAGTTGTCTTAATTCTGATTTTTTTAATTTAGATTTCATTTTATTTTAGTTTCTTTTTTATACTTCTACGTCTGTTGTATCATCTATGGTTACATCTACTTCTGTGTCTTCACCTCCACCTTCATCTCCACCACTTGTGTCAAATGAATCATCTTCACTACCTTCTACTTCAGGTGCTCCATACCGTAATATACGAGAAATTGCTTCAGCAGCACGCTGTTCTTCAGGGAGATTTAATAGGTAATATTTTTTTCCTTCTATTTGAGCTACCCAACTTCTACTCATCCATATTAGATAAAATTCTTCGTTGTTTTTTAAATTAACTCTAAATGTAGTAGGGCGAGGAGCAACCCAATCAATAGAAGCTACAAATGCATTAAAATCAGCAGTTAAAAGAGATACTATGACTTTCTTCAATTCCGGGAATTTGGTCAGTTCATCATATTCGACAGAAGCTATTTCTGCTTTCTTTTTGTCGCTTATGACTTCAAAGGCTAACCCCTTGATCTTTTCTTTTAACTCGTCTTTTGTCATTATCCTCTAAGTTTTTTGAATATAGATTCTGCCATTTTTTTCTTTTGTTTAGCAGTTGGACCTTTACCTGCACCCTTCATTTTCTTAGCTGCTATTGATCCCGCAATTTTTGCTGCTTCGTCTTTGGTAATACCTTTTTGTTTATCTAGCTTTTTAGCTAATGAATCAAAGCTTTCATTTGCTTCAGCTTTTTCTTTATCCTTAGCTGCTTTGGAAATTGATTCTTTTGTATCACCGTCTCCGTCTATGTCTGGATAATCTGGTCTTTGTTGTTTTTCATTCATTAAAGGCATTCCTTTAAAATCAAGTGGTTTTGTATCAATGTATAAACCATCTCTATCTACAGAAGTTTCTAAACCTTTAGACTTAACATAATCCATTACTGCGGCTTTGAATTTTTTATCTTTTCTTGCAAAATCTCTTACTACTACTGTTTGGTCTGTAGCTACTAATGATATTGCTTCATATGGGTCTTTATATATTCTAGATCCTATAGCATAAATGTCATCTTTAATTGGAGTTGTAGCTAATTCTTCATTCATATCTTCATCTAAATCATGTCTGTTTTCTTGTTGGGGTCTTTGCAGGACAGGAGCGTTCATCATCATTTCTTCAGCAGATCTTTCAGCTCTATCTAAACCATCAAATACATCATCGCTACCTACTATATTGTAGTATTTATCTTTAAGTCTGTTTAAATCCTTTAAGAAATCTTGAATTTGAGTTATTGTACCCATACTCCAAATACCTTCTTTAATAGGTGTTGATTCTTCTTTTACAGGTCCTGTTAAAGCGGTTTTGATTAATTCTGTTAATCTATCGTTTTTCATTGTTGTTTCTTTTAATTTCTTTTTTGATATTGCTGTATCTTTACACATTTCTTCAGCTTCAGATTTGGATAAACCTTTAGGGCGTTTAACTCCAGGTTTTGTCATAGCACACATAAAATCTTTTTGTTTTTTAGTGTATACTTCTTTTACTAATGTATTAAGTCGTTCATCTATAGTACCTGATGTTTGTCCTCTATCTTTGTAGAAATCTCTTTGACTTTGATTACTTTTGCTTTGGTGAGCTTCCATTTCTCGCCTTTTAGACTTTAATGCAGGAGCTGCTGCTCTTAACATTTTGTCCCATACTCCCTTAAAGGTTTCTTTAGTGATGTCTTTCATGTTGGTAAAACCTTCCATGTCAATATTTAAATCTACTTCACCAAAATCTACTTCACTAGCTCCTGCCCCATAAGTTGCAAAAACTTTAGATTTCCATTTACCATCGTAGGTGTGTTCTAGTCGAACAAAATAATCTAATCCCGTGTCTCTATAATCTGAAGAAATGATGAATGATAAACCTCCGGTTCCGTCAGCCCATTTAAATTCTTTATATTGAATATTTTCTATACCTGTTATATCTTGCAATTGATCAGCAACTGCTTTAACCTCATTTGGATCAAAATATTTTGTTTCAATTTGGTAACCTGGGTTAATGTATTCATTAATTATATCAAAAGCCCCATCATATTTCCCCGGTTGATTTTCTAATGGGGTTAATTCATCTTCAACAGATAAATAAGGTTGTTTATTACCTGAGAATTTCCAATCTCTAGGATCATCAGAACCCCCAGTCATAATATATCCTGTTTCACCTGTAGGGAGTTGATATTTGACTCCTAATTTTAAGGATTCATTTTCGTTAACGGTTTCAGTTTCCTTTTTAACTAAATTAATAGCCCTACCCATAGCCATAGCGTCAGGGTTGGGCCTTTTTAATTTTGGGTCGATATACTTCATGAGCTTTTTTTTATTGCCCTTTAGCATACCCGAATAAATTGATTTGTATTTGTCTTCTACTTTAGATACCTGATCTGGGGTAAGGGCTTCATTTAGTTTTTTAGTACCATTTGTAGATTTTGCCATTTCATTACTTTTTATTCTCAGCAACTGAAGTTCTTTTGTATTCTGCAATTAGTTTTTTCATTTTAGTTGCAGCACTTCTTGCTCGACCGTGAGCAGCTTTAGTTGTTTTTGAATGCTCAGTTGAGAATTCAGTCCATAACTCGGCCATTTCCATATAAATTTCATTTGTATCCATAACGTATTTTTTGATTTTAGTTTTTACTTTCTTCTTGTAAATGCTTCATTTTCAGCTACTGCTCTAGTTTCAGTTGATTTAACAACATGGGCTCTAGTATAGTAAGTAATTGTATTACCAATTTGATCCATTAGTTTTTCATCACCTAAACCTTCAGCTTCAGCTTGAGCTTTAGTTAATAAACCTAAAATAGCTGCTGTGTCAGCATCTTCACCTGCTAGTTCAGAATCTACTTCAATTTTTGATTCTTCTGATTCATCATCAATGTCTACTTCTTTTTCAACATCTACATTAATATCTTTTTCAACGTCAACATCAACGTTTTCTTCATCTTCAACCTCTACATCTTCTTCTGCTTCTTTTAAAATAGAAGTGATTTCGTTTTGGATGGCTTTTCTTAAAGTTGTTTCTTTAACGTCTTTTTTTTCTTGTTTTAGGTCTTCTTTATCTTCACCTAAATCATCAGATAAATCCTCAAGTTCTTTTTTTATGTTTTTGATAGCACCCTCGTGGTGTTTGATCTTATCTTTAAGGGTCTCGTGTTCCATGTCTTTCTCATCTAACTCGTCTTCCTTTTTGTCTAGGGCTTTCTTAGAAGCCTCATCTTTTTCTTCCTCATTTTCCCTTATAGTTGCTTTTAATAAAGGATTGTTATAGAGAAAATTTCTTAAATCGAATTCGTTCATTTTGTTTTTTTTTTGGATATTTAAATATGCCAATAAATATATAGGAAGGTATTATCTATGCGAATTATGCGCTGATGCTTTTAACTATTATAACCTAGATATATTTAGTTTTTTGGGGTTTCTTAATATTTTATTAACCTCTTCCAAATTCGAAAGCAACTCCAAATTCCTGACCTATTTCTTCAATTACCTCATGTGGATCTATACCCGTGTCTCGGATTAGTTCAAGTATTTCACCTATTACTTGGCCTGTTCTTTTATCTGTGCCTGCAGCTCCAAAGGTAATTTCTTCTAAATCCTCTTTTCTTGATGCTCTTTCCTTATCAGTCATACCTTCTTCTAGGTATTGGTTTTTAAACCATTTTCGGTGGTTGAAATTGTCTTTCATAATTTTGATCTTTTGTTTTGTGCTGACTTAGTAGCTGAGAGCATTAATCGTTCTTCCATACGTGCTAGTTTTTCTCTTAGCATTGTGTTTTCTTCAATTAATTCATCAATTTTTTCCTCTAGATTATCTATTTTTTCTTTTAAATCTAAAATAACCTCGGACATTAATTTGTCTTTTAAGTTGGCGTCTTTTGTTAATTTTTTATTATTTAATTCAACTCTCTTCTTCCATATTAACCAAATTTCCTTAATACCTAACGCACTTGTTATAGCTGTTAAGACACTCATCAATACTTCTTCTTCCATTACTCTATTTTTTAAAAAGTTATTTTATGTATTTACTCTTATTAAAAACAACCATTTATATGATTATAAATATTGAAAAAAATTGGGAAATTCGTAGGGTGTATAAATTAAGATTTTTTAAGACCTTTAAGATATTCAATTCCTTCCTCTAATGCCTTTTGTGCTCTTTCTTTATCAATACCTCCTACCCATTTTTCAACTTCTCCTGATTCTGTAATAAAGCTGTCATTACTTTCATTCATTTTCATCTCAATGTAGGCTTTGTATTCTTCAATAAGTTTATCTATTTCTTTATTACCTACTTCTTTTTTATGGTCGTCCCACTCACCTCTATTTTTGATTTGGGTTTCTTTTGTTTTAGTACAATCTAAACATGCACCATATGCTTTAAAATAGTGGGGGTCTAACTGTTTGTTCATTATACTATTGCATGATGGGCAAAATAAAGGGACGGTTGCTTTTTTAAACTTATCTAGTTTAGTTATATTTTCTTTTACACCGTCCCTTATAGTCCATTTGCGGCCATTTTCTTCCCAGATATCTCCTTCTTTGTGGAATTCTTGTTTTTTAGTGTAACCTACACCGGCTCCGGTACGTTCTGCTCCCTTACCTTTTACTAGGTTACGAAGACGTTCAACGTCTTTTTTCTTGAATTCTTTTTTTAGGATATTATCTTTCATCGACCTTGACCTTTATATGGTTTTTTATAATTTTTAGAACTTGGGGATTTTGAGGTATTATTCTTAGAATGAACACCTTTTCTTTTCTTTTTTGCTGTCCCAGTTTTTGTTATAACGTTGTATGCCATGTTTCTTTAACTTTTAAATGCTAATAAAAATTCTCTAATGCCGATACCAAATGCTATACCTGCGTATAGTATATCTTTATCCAATAATAATAATATTCCAACTGCACCTGCAGCTGCTGCTTTAAACCATGATGAGTTTACGATTGCTTTAATCTTATCCATAATAATTGTTTAGTTAAACTTATAATCCCAACTCTTTTAGCTGATTTATAGTTGATTCAGCTGAGGTATGTAGGATCCCTATACCTCCTTTAGCGTTCCATTCATCAATGGTTAGCTTAAGATCATCTATTAATATTGAGTTTTCTTTAGCATAGTCTTGTTTGTTTTTTCTTGATGCTAAAATTAATTTTGTTCCGGGTATTTTATTTTTAACCCATAGTCTTTTTCCTAGTCTGGAGCTATTATCGAATGAGGGGGATGATAATAAAGAATATAAGTTAGGTTTTATGTAATTATATAATTTTTCTCCGTCTGGCATCCAAGGCATTCCTGCCCAATATCTAACACCATCTTCATCTACAGCTTTCCAAAAAGCACTCCTACCATTTAAGTCTTTATACTTACCAGGAGACATACCTGTTAGGTCAGTAAATCTTTTTTCAAAATCACATAACACACCATCCATATCACAATATAATGTATACTTTGATGGTTCTGCTTCTTTGATTATTGTATTGTATATTTCTTTAAGCTTCATTGCAACCACAGTTTTCATTAAATATACGAACTTCTTCTTGGGGAGCCAAGTCTTTTGCGTCTTCACTTAGTTTTCCCTTTTCTAATAAATCCCAAAAATGTTCTACTGCTTTTAATCTTTCACCTTTTGCTAACTTTTTCAATTCTTTATACTTTTTAACACCAAATTCCCTTAATTCTGAAAATATGTCGCTATGGAAAGTCCAATATTCCATTTCTTTATTTGTAATTTCATTTATAGTTTCAGTCCATTTTCTAAATGTTAAATTACCATCAGTGTATGCTTCTTTTTCTATAGCTGTTAAATGATCGTCTTCTGTAGTGTTTGTGGTGGTTATGTTGCCTAATCTGTCTTCTAGGTTTTGGATGTGGTGAATCATTTCATGCGCATATGAACGCAATATGTCTTTGGGGTGGCGAAGTAATGTGTATAACACTATTTCGCGTTTATTTGGGTCGTAATATGCTGTTTTACCCATAACATCATTGGCATTTTCAACATCATCATCGATAAATGTTACTTTTGGTAGGGGAGAGACATTCATCTTATTTTTTACCATATAGTCATTAAGAGAATCTATATGTTTAGTATAATCAAATTCACTCCCTTCTGCTATTTCATTTACAAATTGTATTAAACCGAAGGGATCTTTTGATTCATTTAAGGGTTCATTATCATATCCACATTTATGACACACATATAAATCATCCCCTCCATCTTTTATATTCCAACTCCAATCACATTTATCGCATTCGATTTTATCGCCTACAATTGCTTCATTTAAAAATCTTTCACTTAAAGGTCCGTGTTTAACTAGTTTAGAAACAACATCTACTCCTGGTCTGCTTATAGATTTTATTGATTTTACATTTTTAGGAGAATCATCGTAGAATCTTATTTTGTTAAATCCTTGGTCTATATAATCTTCTATTACCTTTAGTTTTTCATTTGGATCAGAACTTCCTACAGCATGTAGTGTTATTTGAGGTAGATTATTTTTTTCTAGGAATGCCTCTACATCGGTTGATACTTCGGGTTGTCTTGCTGTTAGGATAATAGTTTTAGCCCCTGCTAATTTTGATGATTTATTTAGGATTTGTGAGAATAGGTTAAAGTTGTCTTTAATTACTTTTGGATCCTTTAAGTATGCAAATTCTGAGAAGTCTAGTTCATCATCTGGTTCTGGTTCATATAAAGCATATTCTGCAGGTGTTAATTTAAATGTTCCTTGTTCTGGGTTGGTAATTATAACACTTGAATTTGAGGTGATTAAGGTATCATCTAAGTCAAAAGCGTATAGTATTTTATCTCCAGAGGCTTCGTTTAAATTTTCTGGTTGGAAAGCAGAAGGTAAAACATATTTATCTAACTTAAGTAATTTCAATACTATTGTAAATATTGAACCACCAGGTAAGGCAAATAAACTAACGTATCCGAGGGTTTTCAATACATCCTTTAATTGATTACCTATTTCTTCTTTTTCTTTTTCAGATAATTGTTTTTCTCCCTTTACGGATTGAAGTAATAATTTAAATGCTTCTTTAGTTTCTATACTTTCTTGTTTTAAAGCTCCAATGAATTTTTTAAATCCAATGTTTGCTTTATCTGCCCATTTTTGTACATCAACCTCATTTAAAAGCTCTTCATCTTCAATTGAGGGTAAACCTAATGCTTTAGTTCTTTTAGACCACAGGTTTATAATTTTTTCTTTTTCTTCTGGGGTTATTTTTTGAGCATTTAAGTATACATCTATAACATCTCTAAATGGACGTTTTTCTTTTTTAGCCCTAAAATACATTCCTTGTAGGTTAGCATCTACTTCTTTTTCTAATGTAAAATATGAAGATTTAGGTAGGAATTCCATGTCAATCATCTTCCTTATCATTTCATCATTCTCCATGTATTTGCCGGATTTTGACATAAATCCTTCACCATGAGTTAAATGCTCAATTTCATGACGTATAACATCTTTTAAATTGAATGATATATCCATTAAAGCTTGAGGTAATTCGTATGGGTTTACTTCAAAACTAACTACTATATAATCTGTTTCATCATCCGCTCCCCCATCAACATTTAAGTATTCAATTTCTGGGGTTTGTTTTAGTGTAGCTTCAACATCAATATCTTCACCTTCGTGTTGGTAAGTATTTGTAAATGTAATTGCACGGTCTGTAAGGTTGTTTTTCCAATATGTAAAAATGTCGCTAGATATTTTGTTGGAAATAGTATCGTATCTACCTTCGTTTAAGGGTGTTTGTGATGGAGGTTGTTCTAATTCTGGGATGAATTTTTTAGCCATTTCTACAAATGATGGGGTGATTTGCTCTAATACATAACTTACTGCAGTAGTTAAGTCTTCTTCTTCTAGCTTATCATTATCTTGTTCACCTATTGAAGGCCATTCTTCCATTGGAAAACCATCTCCATTTATATGTTTAGCTAATACTGCTCTAGCTAAGTGAATCCCTTCATGGGCTAACTGTTCTATTACAGCAGGCCAAGCTCCTAACCTTTCAGCATTACCTGCTAATCTACTACCATTAGTCCAAAAATAAATATCTTTACCACCATTCATAGTATTA
>Ga0181377_1000465_pt1 | contig 15162 bp, 20 predicted proteins | sample LowvirmetaG_9_FD_130160 | JGI IMG/M metagenome (GOLD analysis project Ga0181377, IMG submission 130160) | Marine viral communities from the Subarctic Pacific Ocean - Lowphox_13 viral metaG | ecosystem: Environmental > Aquatic > Marine > Oceanic | place: Subarctic Pacific Ocean | collected...
GCGGAAACGGATACGGAAATGGATACGAAAACGGAGACGGAGACGAAAACGGAGACGGAAACGCAAACGAAGACGGATCAGACGGAGATGAAGATGGATATGGATCAGGGTGACCCAAAATCAAAATTTATTAACTTTTCTCTATAGAGAAAATAAACAGCAACAAATAACACAAATATATATATGACAGTAATCAAATACGGAATCGCAAATTCACTACCATCACGGGACTTTGGTCCTTCGTTTACAGTTGGTGACTTGCTCAAAGATACAGCGACACTAGGGTACCTTAGTGCTCCAGAAAGTTGCGCAGCAGTTTCTCAAGGAGAGACGCTTGGTAGTAATGAACTGGTAAGTGATTATAATGAAATCACATTAGAAAAACAAGCAGCAACCAAGGCAGCTTAACTTAAACGTAGAGGGGGGCACAATGTCCCCCTCTACCAACTTTTATAAATTATGTCAGCAACAACAGAATATCTTATTCAAGGTAACCAAATCGTAGCTAGAGATACTTTTACACGACCAGTAACCAATGTTGCTGACGTTATTAAAGAATTAAATAGCCTATCTAATTACATCTTTTCACAGGTAAAAATACCTCCCCTGATGTCAAAGTGGACAAAAGCGCACTATCTTGGTGTGGATTCAAACAGTGGTATACAATTACTAATATCAGAAGTTGAGTATTTTCCACTACCAAATGCTTATGTTCGATCAGATGGTAAGTTAAGTTTCAACTACACGGAAGAAGACACACCTGAAACCAAAAAACCTTTAGTTTCACAGAAATGGGAGTTTCCAAGCCAATATAGGGTATTTATTGTACAATTTGCGGATCCAAATTATGCTGAAAGTCCTCTATCTGTACAGAAACCTATATTATTTTTGTGGAAGAATCATAGTCTTCCTTTGATCCCTAAGTTTCCTAACTTATATGGCTGCGGTAATATCTGCACAGGTTCTAGCTACAGGAAACGTACTGTTAATATGCAGAATGACTTATTACAAGCCTTCAAAATAGGTTTAGACGTTATACATACGGCTACACCTAACTTTGATCTCAATGAAAGCAGTATCAGAAATTATATGATATACAATAACATGCAGGATCAAGAAAGGACAGATCCAGACAACAACTCAATGTATAGATCTGCAACTAAATACACTATTATGGAGGTATGTAAATGGATAATGAAGAACAAAATATAACTTTCTCAAGTTTATTATCAGATCGAGATAGATTTTATGGTTCTCGATCACTTTCCCAATTAAATCTACAAACAGCTAGTAGAATTGTTAATGAAAAAAAGAGAATTAAAGAATCCTTACGTATTCCTGATAAAGACCTCAGAATCATAGAAAAAATATACCACAAGCAGTATGATAACATAGGGCGTAAACGAGGTGCCCTGCTTCGATATATTGCAGAAATGCGAGAAAATCAGGAACCTGATCTTTCAGAACAAAAAGAATTTTTTAACAAAATAAACAATAAATTACCAGATTTTTAAAATTATGAAACCAAAATTAAATGCTCTCATTGTTGGTGCTGGAGGCGTTGCTTCCTATATGCTCCCAGCACTTAACAACTCTTTTGATTTACATGGGTTCCTTGTAGACGGAGACAAATTAGAAAAGCATAACTTAGATAGACAAATCTTTTCAAATCGTGACATCGGTAACTACAAAGTAGCTGGTTTGGTTAAGCACCACAGGATCAAAAATCTCAAAGTTATAGCCACTTATGTAGATTCAGGATTCGAGCTTGATTTCAAACAAAATTTATCAGATTTCAAACCTGACATTATTATTACACTTGTTGACAATCATCCAGCACGTCTTGTTTGCTGTCAGATGGCTGAGTTTTTCAATTGCGGGATAGTTATTGCTGCAAACGAGTATTCTACTTCTCAAGCAATGTATTGGCATCCCCGTCTAGGCAATAATCTACTGCCTTCAGTTCGTTATCCAGAAATTGAGACCAGTCAATCAGGTTCTCCTATAAACTGCACAGGAGATGCATTAAAGTCCGATCCTCAGTTGGCCATAGCTAACTCTATGTCCGCTAGCTTAGCAAACTATCTTATCTGGCTATGGTATGGTAACAAAGGCAGCTACGACATTAACAATCTTAAGGGATTTGAAGTTATAGAGTATCAAACAACTATCAGTAAAACACACACCATTACATTAAATGACACAGAAAGCAAAACCTAATTATATTGTACACAGTAACACTGTATATGAAGAAGTGGATAATCCTTTATTCACAATTTACAAGCCATGTTCTGTACAAAAAAAGGAACCTAATCCTGTTTGGAAAGGAGCCAAGATTCCTTGGGAGCTTTGGGTACAAGCTGTAGCTTGGTGCCAAGTGACTCAAGAAAAATTAAAATCGGAAGCTCTTATTTACTTGTTTTATGACACCAGCAATCCAAGTAGCCCTTGGCAACTATGGTTTGTTCCTCAAATTACAAGTGGAATGACTGTCAAAGCTGACACTAACCATCAGAACTATAAATTAGAGCGTAAACTGTATCCCGACTTACAATTTGGATCCCTACACCACCACTGCCACCAAGGAGCCTTTGCTTCAGGTACTGATAAAGATGATGAAGTAGATCGTGACGGATTCCATTTTACTATTGGTAACATTGGATCCGAACGACATTCTACTCACTTCAGGTTTTCACTTAACAAGACAGTTACAGAGTATCCTGCGGAAGAATGGATTGAATGCTGCCCAGCATTGAATATGTTTCCTGAATCTGTTAAAGCTGTTGCACATAAGGAATTAGTGCATACACCCTTAACAAAAGATCAACTATCTAAGTATGATTTCAAAGATGCGCTAGGTAATATATCCAAGCCTCAGTTTCAAAGTAATCAGTTTCAAAATAATCATATTAATAATCATCAAAGTATTAATCATCGTATAGGCGGTTGGAATCAACAATGGAATAATAATTCATATAATCAACAAATTCACCAGCAGAACTTAGGACTTATTGAACATGAATCTTCAGAAGTAGAATTTGCAGGTCTAAAAAATAAATTAATTCACTGGACTATGAAAACAGTTAATGAATTTGTAAGTCTAACTACTGAACAAGAATCTTATCGTCTTGTTATAGATATTGGTGAAATAATCGAAGACTTAAATGTTTGGGAATGCTTAAAGAAAAACGTATCCAATAAACTAAGTAATCAGGTAGTTACTAAAAGTACTGATGAATTTGTCACTGATTTTGATATTAAGTTTATTAAAGTTATTCTAAAAAATACTAATTGGCAAAAACAATACATGGGGGTTTACAATAAATTTGAAACACTAATTATGGAAAATGTATTAGATACTGTTAGCAACATACAGAATACTTCAGACTTTATAACAAACGATGAAAATTATATTTTGTTACACAAAAAGAAATTAATTGCTTTCTCTCTAATGTATATGAATACATTGCTGGACTAGCAAAATGAAAAGTGAAGCTGCATTTAGTAAGTATCTTTGTGATACTGTAAGACGTTACAAAAAGTGTCTTGTGCAAAGGTTAGAGATAACCACTGGAGCAGGCGTTCCTGATCTAGTGGTTATCAATAACTACAAAACTCATTGGATTGAATTGAAATGGAATACTAAACACATTCGACCAGAGCAGTATATATGGGGACAAAAAGCTTTAGCTAACAATGTAACAGTCAACTACTTAGTAGGTACAGAAAAAACCATAGAGTTTTACACTATTGCTAAAGCTGTTCAAATGGCTAGATCATTTAAGTTGACAGATAGAGTAACTACGTTTGATAGAAATAGATCAGGTATTGATGACTTAGTTGATAATTTGTTCTAAGATGTACGAACGCAAAAACTCCATCGGATCCTTGTATCCTAAAACAAGGTTTGGACGCAAGAGCAATTAACAAGGAGCCTATTGTTTATTGGAAACATTACGCTAAGTAATTATAGACTGCCTCATCCATATACAACCTCTGGATTACTTGTTTTCAAGTAGTACAGAGGTACAATTTAATAACTATGATGCAACTACCATTATTTGAACCAAAATCTAACTGGCGACCACCAGCTATACTACCAAATTTAGAGTCTATCATCTCCTTGGACGTTGAAACACACGATCCTTACCTCAAAGAAACTGGTCCCAGTTTCAAAAAAGGTGCAGGAAAAGTTGTTGGCATTGCTCTAGCAGACAAAAACACACATCTATATCTGCCAATTGCTCACCAAGGAGGTGATAACTTAGATAAAAACATTGTTATCAGTTACGTTGCGGACGTACTAAAGAATGCAAGCGAAGTTATTATGGCTAACGCATTGTATGATCTCGGCTGGCTGGATACACTCAATCTGAATGTATCCTGTCCAGTTCGAGACGTACAAGTAGCTGAAGCCTTATTAGATCAAGAAAAAGATTCTTACAGCCTAGACAGTCTGGCTAACCAATACTTAGGTGACAGCAAGCAAGAAGATGATCTTAATTACGCTGCAGATCAATATGCTGTAGCAAACAAAGGATTCAATGCTAAATCTGATCTTTGGAGATTACCTGCCAGACATGTAGGTAAGTACGCAGAGTATGATGCTCGATACACTTACGATGTATATGTAAAACAGCATCCACTACTTGTTAAAGAAGGATTGATGCAAGTTTGGGAATTAGAATGCGAAGTAACCAAAGCTTTACAGTACATGACCAAAAAAGGTGTTCCAGTAGATAAACAAGCTGCTGAAAAACTTAGAGATGAACTATATAAAAGAGAAAAACAATTATTGGAGCCGTTCGGATCCCTTGACATTTGGAGCCCTCAACAATTAGGTGAATACCTTACCTCAAGAAAAATACGTGTGCCAAAAACTGAAAAAGGAAATCACTCCGTTACGAAAGACTTCCTCGCCCAGCAAACAGATCCTACATGTATTGCGATCAGTGAGCTACGAGGAATTAATAGACTTAGAAAGGTATTTATTGAAGATATTGCCCTCAAAGGTACATACAAAGGAAGAATACATGCCAATTTTAGACAAACTACCTCCGACGAAGGAGGTACACGTTCTGGACGTTTATCTTCTAGTAATCCTAACATGCAACAAGTCCCCAAAAGATCCAAATGGGGCAAGCGAATCAGACAATTGTACATTGCTGAACCTGACTCACTATGGTGTAAAGCGGATTATAGCTCACAGGAACCAAGGCTCCAAGTACACTACGGCATTCTCGAAGGGTTACCAAAAGCTCAAGAAGCTGCTGAAGCCTTCAGAAAAGGAATTAAATTTTACACTTTCTTTGAAGAAGTAACTGGACTACCCTATGATGTATGTAAAATGCTCTGTTTAGGTATTAGTTACGGTATGGGCAAAGAAACAATGGCTTACAAGATTGGTATGTCAGTAGACGAATGTACTGCTACACTTGATAAATTTAACGCTAAAGCACCGTTCTTAAAGAAGTTGTTTGAGCGGACAGCCTCTGCAGCATCAGAACGAGGATACATAAAAACAATCCTTGGTAGAAAATCATATTTCAATCAATGGTCTGCAGGCTTTGATCTACCAATATACAAAAACAAAACTGAAGCATACAGAGATTATCCAAACAATCAAATTAGACGAGCATTTACAAACAAAGCTTTTAACAGATTGATTCAAGGCTCGGCTGCTGACCAAAGTAAGTTAGCACTTGTAGCCTGTTTCAAAGCTGGCTTTGATATACGGTTGCCTGTACATGATGAGATCAATGCTATGGTAGAATCAGAACAAAAAGCAAAAGAGCTTGGTGAAATCATGGAAACATGTATGACACTAAAAGTACCCACTGTTGCTGACTTAGATGTAGGAAAAACTTGGTGCTAGTATGAGTAATTTTAGAATGTGTTGTGACACAAGGTTAAAATGCACTAACACTAAAACTTACCCTTCATATATAAGAAGAAATTATCATTGCTCTAAATGCGGAAAATCTAAAACAACTTATGAAACAGAAGAATCCATTGGAGAAATAAAATATCAACTAAAATTATTTACAGAAGGAATTAAAAATATAATTACAAAAAAATAAATTATGGAAAATACATTACAAACAATATTAAGTCTTGGTGATGAAATAGAAAACATCATTGCACAAATTCAAGAGCATGACACTCACATTAAGTCCTTAAAAGAACGAAAAAAGCAGATTGAAGAACAACAACTGCCAGATATGATGGATGATTTAGATATAGAAGAATTAGCTTTGACTTCTGGTAAGAAAATTAAAGCTATTGACTTCGTTGCTGCAAGGGTTACTGATCCCGAAGCTGCTTACCGATGGCTAGAAGAAACTAACAATGCAGGTATTATTAAAAACAAAATACAAATTAACCTTAACACTGGTTCTAACCGTATCACCGAACTAATAAAAGAAGATCTAGCAAATAGAGGTGTTGGTTATATGGAATCTAAAAATATTCATCACTCAACTTTAAACAGTTTTATTAAGGAAGCCCTTAATAATCCTGAATTATCTCAAACACTGCCTAAACAAGCCTTCGGAGTATATGAAGCTCGTAGGGTAGTGTTTAAGTAACCACCAAAAGAACAAAAGAACAAAAGAACAAAAGAACAAATATGGCATACGACCCAACAGCTAACGCAGGACTAGGTACCGATGGTTTAGAAGAAAGCAATTCGCTTCCTTTGATTAACGTCATCCAACAACTCAGTCCTCAATTCAATCAAGATGATGAAAAGTACATCGAAGGATCTAAAGTAGGTGACATGTTTTTTGCACTAACTGGCGAAATTCTTCCTCAACCTATTTCCTTCATTCCAACAGCCTTCCGTACTATGTACGTAGAATGGAAGCCCAAGGATCTTGGAGGCGGTATTGTAGGTACTCATCCATTATCTGTAGTTACATCACTTGACTACAAACAAGGTGTAAAAGCGCAGTATGATGAATGGCTAGGTGACAATGAGCTCAAGAAGACTACTTATGTCCTTGGATTCATGGATCTCAACGGTACACCTACCGAATGTATGATTGCTTTTGTTAGCACAGGGCAAAAAGTTGCTCGACTGTTGCAAAAGAACATTCGTAACTTCCGTTATGACGGCAAGTTTAAGGATGTGCCGCCTGCCGTGTTTGCTCGATCATGGGATCTCACTACTGTACGTGAGAAAAATGCGAAAGGCCAAAGCTACTATGTTATGGCTTTTAACACTCCTAAGACGTTGGATTTCACCAAGAATGAAGACATCTTAAACCTATGCGCTGATCAAGCTAAGCATGCAGTAAAAACACTGCCTTCTGTCGATGCAGCTCCTAAGCCAGCCTTAGAAGCCTCAGACAACTACTAATTAAGTAGTCTCGCTGGTATACCGAGTATCGTATACCACTTTTTAACTTTAAAAACAGCATCCATGTCCAATTATCCCATAGAGCATTTGGCTCAAAAATTCTATGATTTGTTTAAAGGAAATACATCTGTTTATGGTGTGTCCGTTATCACAGGCATCATAGGATCCAACGGTAAACATGAAGCTAAATCTTGGTTAAAGCATGAAGTCACTACAGTTGATTTATGGAAGTCTCATTTATCTGGTGAGCAATCTATCGGACAAGTACCCATCACTACCGAAGGCACTATTCGTTGGGCAGCTTTTGATATTGATGATTACAAGGATTTAGGTGTAATTGATATGCTCAAGCTTATTGAGCAACACAATTTACCTATCATTATATGCAGATCTAAGTCTGGCGGAGCACACGCTTACATTTTCTTTAAGGAACCCGCCAAAGTAGAAAACATCAGAGTCAAGTTACAAGAGATTGCTACGTTCTTTGGTCAAGGAGGTTGCGAAATATTTCCTAAACAAGATAAGTTAGGTACCAGTGCAAACGGTGATGTAATGTTTGGTAACTGGCTAAATATGCCTTACGATGGTCCTAGATCACTAAGATACGCCCTAAACAATGAAGAGCAAGCTCTAACGGCCTCTGAATTTATTGATAAGGCTGTAGCTATGTCAATAACTGAAGCAGACCTGCTTAATTATCAGTTACCCAGAAACGAAGTAGTTGATATGGAAGACGGGCCTCCCTGTCTCAATCATTTGTGGTCTGAAAATAAAGACATGAATAGCAATCGTAATACATTGTTATTCAATACAGCTATCTACATTAAAAAAAGATACCCTGAGATCAGTAAAACCGAGTTAAAATTAAAACTCACAACATGGAATGCTAAGCTCACAAAGCCACTGTCTGAAAAAGAGCTCAACAGTTCCATTGTAAAATCTACCAAAAACAAAGAGTATCAATACCAATGTGGTAATCCTCTATTAAAACGTCACTGTAATTCTCATGTGTGCTGCCAATGCCTTTACGGTATTGATGGTGATGAAAATGCTTTTGATCCAAACAATAAAACTCTAATCCAACTGCTCACTGAGCCACCACTGTTCTTTATTAACTACAAGCAAACTCAGCTTACACTGTCTAAAGAAGAATTGTGGAGTTATGAAAAAGTCAGACAGGCTTGCATGGTCCAAAGTAGACATATTCCACCTAAAATGGATCAGGAACATTGGCTCAACTTAGTCAATGGATACCTGCAATCCTGTACAGTAATTAATGTACCACCTGAAGCTACCCCTGTTGGCCAGTTAAAAGAACTGCTACAGCATTGGAAAAAGTCAGCAACTGACGACATAAAGTTATTGTTAAATAGACAGCCTGTAACTAACCCAGCCAAAGAACTCATATTCCGTATATCTGATTTAAAGAGTATGTTAAAAACGAACCAGTTTACAGCATTACCTATGAATCATTTAGTAGAAGCTTTGAGGAGTGATCTACATGCAACAAGTAAACAAACAACTATTGACGGAAAGTCGGTACGTGTATGGTCCATTGCTGACAAACATTTACAAGTAGCTGATGAAATTAATCTAAATAAAATAAATGAGACAAGCATACACAACTTCTAAATTAACTATAAAAAGATACTCACCTGTTAAACACATTCCTTGGACAGTTCTTAAAAAAGAAATAGACGAGGCTTATCTTAATTGGTGCCAAAGAAAAGGCATTGATCCAAAGTCTCATGGTTTCAATACTTTAGATTCTAATAAAACATGCAAGACCCAACAATCTACGTAGCAAGCGCAGGAACAGGTAAGACTTACACCTTAATGAATGAGCTTCAGGAAGCACTGAAGCAAACAACACCAAGAACAGTAATCTATACAACCTTTACTAACGCAGGAGCTTCTGAAGCCATTAAACGAGCGTTAGAAAAGTTTCCTCAGTTTACAGAACTAGACTTCAAGTTTTTCAGAACCATGCACTCGATTGCTAATCGGGCTATTACATCCAGAAATATGATGGGTGTCGCTGATTTCATTGAGCTAGGTAAAGAACTTGGTGTATACATTAATGGACAAAAAGCACTTAATTCTCAGGAATCCTCACCACTAAACGACAGCAGTATTGGAGATAAATTACTACAGCTAGATGCTATCAAAAGACTTCGGATGTGTTCTTACGAAGATGTCATGATGACACAAGATACTTCTAGCTTCTCAGTAAACGAAATAAAAGAATTTTCAGAGAACTACAGAAACTTTAGGAATAAGAATAGATTATATGACTTCACCGATCAATTAGAACAGCTACTGATATTGCTTCAAAACAACGAATGGTGTCAACCACTGACCCATTTGTTCATTGATGAAGCGCAGGACTTATCAAACCTTCAATGGGCAATTGTCGATGAGTTTTCCAAGCTCGTTTCCAATGTAATTATAGCTGGTGATGATAAGCAAGCAATCTATGGTTTCTCAGGAGGTGACCCTGATTCCTTAATCAATAGGAAAGGAACTCGTAGAATCTTAGAAACTTCATATAGGTTACCAAAAACTATCTTAAACTTTAGTGAGCTAATAGCTGGTAGGATTCAAAACAAACAAGATTATATCTGTCTAAGTAACAAAGAAGGAGGTAATGTTCATGATATACTTTCACTTGATGATGTTGACTTATCTAAAGACACGTGGATGTTATTGGTTAGAAATAGAAAGTTCCTTGAATACTTTGAATATATACTTGATCAAAAGAATATTATTTACAGTTCATCGTCTGGTAGATGTAGTGCAGACCCAGAAACCATTGATTGTGTAACACAATGGACGAACCTGATGCTTGGGTACTCTATTGAGGGTAGGTGTATTAAAACAATTTACAAACGATTCCTGCGAGGATCTGGTACAGTTGCCAGAGGATTCAAAGGAACTATTAAATTTGTTGAAGACGATGAAGCAAAAACTTTAGCTGAACTACAAACCGACCACGGACTCGTTGCCAATGGAACATGGGATCAAGTATTCTCACTACCAGAAAAGACTATTGAGACTATTAAAAAGTTAGAAGAACTTGGTGAACTCAATAAAAAACCCAGAATCACTATCTCAACCATTCATGGTGTAAAAGGAGGTGAAGCTGATAATGTAATCATCCTACCCGATATGGCTAACCTAAGTTACAAAGGATTCCTTGAACATCCAGACAACGAGCATCGAGTCTTTTATGTAGCAGCAACAAGAGCAAAAACAAATCTATACCTGCACCAACCTATAACAGACATGTTTTATCCAATTAAATAGCAAATGAAAGATTTACAATTAGTTTCAGGGAAATGGCACCGAGATATTAAAAATAAAATAGCATTAGAATATGCTGAAAAATTTGGATCCAATTCTCAAGACTATGCCGAACATTTAAAAGAAATGGATTATTCTTATATAACAAGTTGTGATAACTCTTTGTATCTTTTTTATTTTAATGATTGCTTAGTGGTATCGGTAGGACCTGATGGTATTGATTTCTTTTTAGAAATATAGATGAGTAAAGCAATCATAGACAAAATTAACGAAGTCTGGCGTGCCAGATACGGTGAATCTGCAGAATACACTGAAGATGATTACCGATGTTGCGCCAGAATCCAAGCTTTAGCAGATGATCGAGATTGTTGGTTGTCGAATGCTAAAATCCTACGTAAACAAATAAATAAAGCAGAAAACAATGAAAAATAAATTTCTAACAACTATGAAATCCCTAACAACTATATTTCTATGCTTCTTTGTTCTTGGATTACCAACAATTACATGGGGTGTTAATTTGTATAAATTTACACAGTGTGATTTTCAAGAATCATGGAAAGGTGAAATCATTCATGCAGCTGGAGTAGTCCTTCCACCAGCATCACTTATAACCGTTTGGCTAAACTATAAATAAAAAAACAATGAACGAAATGAAACATAAAGTATTGGCTTGGGCTAAAGAAATAGGGATCCTTAAGTTAGGGACTAAAGAAGCTCAACTAGAAAAAGTAACTGAAGAACACATGGAGCTAGTAAAAGCTCTACACACCCAAGACGAGATTGGTATTATTGATGGAATCGGGGATTCAGCAGTTACCTTAATCATTTTAGCAGACTTGTGCGGATATGATTTTGAATATTGCTTAGAATATGCTTACAAACAAATAAAAGACCGAACAGGTAACATGGTTGACGGTGCTTTTGTTAAAGATAAATAATTAGTGGGGTCAAATTCTCCTTCACCATCAACAACTTAAAACACATGACCCCATTAGCAAATAATGGTGGGGTTAATTCTATCTTATAGTAGTATCAATAGGTTATGTAATATGACCCCGTTGACCCCGCTTTTCTAATGCTCAGATTGATTTTAGTAGTTTTCATCAATCCTGAGTAGAAAAGTGGGGTTAGTGGGGTTAAATGACTTAACTCGTTGATAACTGTATAAGAATTAAAAAGTGCATCACTCAAAATTATAACCTTTTTAAATGACTTTAGTGGGGTCAAAATTAATTATGCAAAGAAAAGAATACACACAGATTGCTGATTCAATCATCAAACAATACACAATCATTGCTGAAAATTATGAATCTGCAGCTAACATTGACTTGTTAATGTTGCCATTCGTAGAATCCTTAGCTACCAACAATGCCTCATTTGATACTAACAAGTTTATCAAATACATTAAACAGAGGATACCGTTAAAACAGCATGCTAACTAATTTCAAACCTTACGCCCATCAACAAAGCGCTTACGACAGATACAAAGACAAGCCTTATGGAGCTTTGTTCTGTGAAATGGGAACAGGTAAGACTAAGATAACTCTGGATCTTATTCTTAACTCAAAGGAGCAAGGAGCCCTGCTTCTTGCTCCTAATGGCTTACATAATAACTGGTATTTCAGTGAAGTCCCTAAACATGCTCATCCAGACATATATCCGCTCATTTATTGCTGGAAAGGATCCATTACTACCAAGAAAGCTAAAACAGAGTTACAGGAGTTCATGGATGCCCAGCATCCTTTTAAACTGTTTCTAATTAACATAGAAGCAATCCGAACAGTCTCAGGATACATTCCCGCAGAACGCTTCCTAAAGTCCCTAGAGTCGTCTCATATCATAATTGATGAATCTATCTGTATCAAGAATCCAAAAGCTAGCCAAACTAAGGCAGCCCTAAAACTTAGTCGAATTGCTACTCGTAAATGGATTCTAAATGGTACACCCATGACTCAGGGACCATTGGATCTTTATTCTCAGTGTAAATTCTTATCTCCCGACAGTATACCGTATAGTTCATACACAGCATTTAAAACAACTTACGCAAATGAAATAATTGAAACCTTTCAAAACAGATCCTTTAGAAAAATTGTTGGTTACAAAAATTTAGATCAATTAAAAGATGAGCTTAAACCATTCAGTCTAAAACTCGACAAAGAAGATTGCTTAGATTTACCTGAAAAAACTTTCATGACTCGATACGTTGAACAGAGTCCAGAACAACTGTCAGTGTACAAAACCATGAAAAATCTATGTCTTGCTGAGATGCAAGATGGAACCATTGTAACCGTGCAACAAGCAATTACTAAAATGCTAAAGTTGCATCAAATACTTACTGGATTTTTAAATGATGAACTAGGTAGTGTACACGAGATTAAAAACAATCGAATAAATTCATTAATTGATATAGCTGAACAAACACAGCCTTTAGTTATATTCTGCGCTTACAAATACAATGTTCAGCAAATAGAAGCCGAACTATCTAAAAAGTATGGATCAGATTCCGTGGTCACCTATTACGGTGAGACATCAGATACAGATAGAACAAAAGCTGTAGCTAGGTTTCAATCAGGTGATGCCAAATTCTTTATTGGAACTTCTGCAGCAGCCAAAGGTCTAACACTACATAAAGCTAGCACTATGGTATACTACAGCCTTAGTCACAGCCTAAGTGACAGGTTACAGTCGCAAGACAGAATCCATAGAATCGGTCAAACAAATAAATGCACATACATTGATCTGATTTGCCCAAACACTTTGGATCAAAAAATTCAAAGTGTACTAGACACTAAAAAAGAAATGTCTAAATTAGTGTTAGATGATTTAAGAAAAATGCTTTAAGTACTGTGTGTCCGAGTAATCAATAGCTCCGTATTAAACACGTCTACGTGATCATTCGACACGCTTGTATTTAAGTAAACAGCACAACCGTTGTTCTTGAAATCAGCATTTGCTGCTATCAAATAAGTGCGAGTAATGTGCATAAGCCCTGTACCCTTAGTCATGGCAATTGTGTCCATAAACAAAGTATTTGAGCCGTCTTTTAAAGTAGAAATATCAAACTCAATATCGAACCATGAATCATTGGCTTGAGCTTGAGCATCAAACGAAAGCTCAACTACGTACGAGTCTCCAACTTTTTCAGGATACAAAACATCATCTGTCCAAAAGGAACCTGAGGCTAACGGAGTGTAAACAACATTCTGATTAGTTCCAATCTTATTGATTGTTAGATTAACACGGGCATTGTTTACAGTCAATCGGCTGCTAGTTGTGTACTGTGAATCAGCATGTAATTCCCACCCTGTAACTTTTGGCTTAGATTCCAAATTAGTTACACGAACGTTAATAGCTTGCTGTGCAACAGTTAAAGTATCCGTTTTATTGTCTACATACTGTTTAATACCATCACTAGAAACCATATTGGTGCTAGCTGCAGTAGGTGTAGTATCCGCATTGATAGTTTTACCTAAAGCAGATGAAATCTGCTCTTTAGTATATGGTAATTGAAATGTTGGATCACTCATAATTATAATTCGTTAGATGCAGTCTCATCAAACACTTCATCTGATTCACTGTAATTAATAGTTGTATTAAGTTTGTTAGTGTCTTCTAAAATATCTGACAATTTTTCAGAGTTATTGTCAAGTTCAGTACGTATCTCTACAACAGTAGGTGGAAGTGTGTTGTAATAAGGTGTAACTGTACCTCTCCAAACAGCGTCTAAACCGTAACCACTAGTTGTTGGATTACGAACAGGGTACCCATCTCCAGTGTCTCTAAAGAATCTTCGGTTATCTGTTTGTCGATATGAAGCATTTGTTGCATTGTCTAAATATAAATTGACAATAGCCGTGTTAATTCTAAAATTAACTGCATCAATGGCTGTTATACCACCAAAGAAATTTCGGATACCTTGTTCAGTTGATAGATTAAATTTCCACCAAGCATAAAGTTCTTCCATTGTCCAATTACCACCAACAACTAAATCAACCTCATTGTTGGGGTAATCAGCTTGAAACTGTGTAATAGTAGAACCGTCTATATTAAATAAAGCATATATTGGATCTATTTCTTGAGAAGCAAGTACATTAAATCCATTACTTGTATCAATGACATTACCTACCCATTCATTGTAGTCTGGTTTCGCTAAATATACCGAAACTAAATCACCATCAGAATAATCAGTACCCTCTTGGTAAGAAGAAGTATAAGAAGTTCCAGATACCACAGTGTTTACTGTTTCAACACCAGTGGTCACATTGTAGATACGTATTCGTGAACCTGCTAAAATACCTGTAATACTTATAAGTTGGTCTGGATTAATAGTTCCATTAGCGTCTGTACGCACACCATCAAATACCGCGCCGTTAGCAAGCGTAATAATACCCGTAGTTACCATGTCTCCCGTAAAGGTACTGGCTTTGATTGTTATCAGGTTGCCTGTTATATCAAAATCTGTTGAGGCTGTTGCGTCTATTGTTACATTGTAGCTCCCA
>Ga0181377_1000466_pt1 | contig 15127 bp, 2 predicted proteins | sample LowvirmetaG_9_FD_130160 | JGI IMG/M metagenome (GOLD analysis project Ga0181377, IMG submission 130160) | Marine viral communities from the Subarctic Pacific Ocean - Lowphox_13 viral metaG | ecosystem: Environmental > Aquatic > Marine > Oceanic | place: Subarctic Pacific Ocean | collected 2015-12-10
CCAAAGGGAGCTAAAGGTAATTGTTTTCTTTGATTACCATCAAAACCAAAAAGTTGATTAGTACCATCAAGGGATTTTGGTGGATATTTTTCTCTTGCAGATAAAGTGTCTGAAAATTCAGTTGTAAAATCCATTGATTTTGCAACTATTCTATTTCTTAAGGTGTAAACTATACCACTTTCTGTGTCAAATTCAAAAGGATTACCTATAGTTTTTTCTCTTAATTCGTTTGTACCAGAGGATGTTGTAGCTAAACTAAAAGAAGAGGATATTATAAATTGTAAACCATCTATACTTGTGTCTAAATTTGGATTTTGAATAGGAGTTACTTCTTTTCCTTCATCCATTTCACCTGTATATTCATTATAATATAAACTTCTTAATTTACATCCTTCAAATCTAGGTCTAGTCCATCCTTTTTGATTTAAAAGACCATCGTCAAAACATACATTAAATATTTGGCCAAATGTTGGTACAGGTCCTTGAGGATTAGAAACAGAAGGAGCAGGGGGTGTAGGTGTAGTTTTTCCTGGAGAAGTACCTGGTATATGAACAGGATCTCTTGTTGGAAAATTTATAGGGTCTCCTGATGTATTTACAACTACATCAGGAAAACAATCTATAGATGATGTTTGGTATATTGATGTGTTTGTAGGTGCAGTAGGAGTAGTAGAAATTACCCCTGTATATTCCCAATAATTTTTACCAAAATTCCAACTCCATCCTGAAGGAGGAGTTGATTCTCTATTGGTTTGACTTCCCCAATTATTATTCCATATATTATTTGACATCTTCTGTTTGTTTTATATACATATATATTTTAATAAGCTCCATTACTACTAGTGGTTGCTAATGCAGGTAATGCGGAAGCTACTACTGCAGATGTAACAGCATTACCTTTTGATAATAATACTTGTGTTGCAGCATATCCTGAAGGTTTTGAAGGATTAGGAGGATTTATTCCTATATTAGGATTTATACCTGTGTTTACTGGATCGTTTTGATAAAATTGTGGTGGTTTAGAAACATAATAATATTCTTTACTATGTATACAATCTACATAATTACCATATAAAGGATCAAAATTATCATATAAAGTAATATAAGAATTGCATTCATCAGAAGCATATTTACTCTGACTCATGTATAAATTATCACTTGCTGTTAATGCTCCTTTCCATGCGTAATAATTTTCATTATTTAAATCACTAATATTAATACAAGCTTCAAATTGTTCAACTTTTCCTTTTAAAACTAAGTAAGGATCAATTTCTACTTCTTTTTCTAATCTTTCAAATGTAGGTATTTGTCTTGCAAACTTTTGTCTTTCTAAATAATGAGGTTCAACTAATAAACCTGTTTTTAAATTGGCTTTTGCAGGTACAAATTGTTCTACTACTTTAAATAATGTATGATCTATAAATTGAATTAATCTTATATAATCAAACATATTTTGTTTATGACTATTTAAATATTTTCGGAAATATTCTAATTTTAATTCTTCTAAATCAGGATATTCTGCTAAGCTTTGGTGTGTTGGATCTCCAATGTAATCATCCATTCTAAATGCACCTAAAGTATAAACAATGTCTTCATTTATTTCTGCTTGTGGTGAGAAAAATACTCCTAAATCGTTATAATCTAAAGGTTGTCTGTCTAATGTTGAGTCTTCTGCTTTTATATCAAAAGATAATATACTTCTGTCTACTGAGCCTGAATCTATTCTTACTTTTTCACTTGTAGTTGAAATACCTACAGTGTCTGGTGTTAAATGTCTGTGAGTTTCATAAACTTCACTAAATACTTGATTAGTTACAGAACTAGATATACTTGAAGATTCATATAAACTAAATGATGGGTGTGGATTAAAGTTTTGAATTATTCCTAATCCATTATTATTATAAGAAGCTGAATCTACTTTATTATTACTTCCTAAAGGTAATCTTAAATGTACATTATGCCAAGATGAACTAACAGTATTACCTGCATATTGGAATGGGTCTAATGCGTGTTTTGTTAAAGTATCATGTGTTAAAAAGTCTTTAACATGGTATTTTATTTCTTGAAGAGAACCTGAATATTTAAATGTATTTATATCTCCTAAAGATGAATTAGTATTAGTAGGAACTCCACAGAAATACGCTGTTGGAGCAGGTAATGTATTGTTAGTTATATTATAAGCTGTGTCTCCAAAAGATGCTGCTCTTTCATATTCACTAAAGGTAGCAGAAGCTGTTAAATGGGTAACATGGCCTAAGAAATTTGACTGATATGCTCCAAAATATACTTCACTATTACTTCCTGATTCTCCTTTTGTTCCTATAAATATATTCCAAAAAGCTCCATTATATACGGGGAATATGTCTGTACTTCCTACTACTGATCCATTTTTATATAAATCTAATGAACCAAAGTTTCTAAAATCATCAGAAGCCGAAACATCACTACCTGTGTGAGGTCTTAAAACTAAATGTGGTGTTGTTTGTGGTTGTGATGGGTTAAATAAACTAAATAAATGTGAAGCTGTTGGTATTGTTACAATAGGATCACAACATGCTTCTAAAGATGTATATTCTGGTTTATCTAATCTGTGTGGTTTAATTCTAAATTCTACCATTTTAGCAGAACTAGAAGGAATTATATCAAAACTACTAGCTGAAACAAAATGAATAACTGTTTCATAAGTGTCTGCTGAACATTCACATCTACTACTAGACACTTCTCCTGCTACTAAACATCCTACTGCTACTGATGATGATTCAGGACAACAAATACATGATTCAAATTCTATGTCTCCATCTAATGATTCTCCTCCTGTTGTTTCTGGAACACACACACAAGCTCCTCCATCTATTTGTCCATATAAAGGTATATTTCCTGCTGTGCTTTCAGTTATTTCAGTTACTATTTCTTCTCCTGGTACCTCTTCACAAGTAGCTTCAGTAGTGTTTACTATAAAATTAGCACTATAATTTATTTCTAAAGTTCCATTAAAATAATTTAATACGTCTGTTATATCATCTTGGTAAGTAAATATGTCTTGTTGTACTTGTCCTCCAGGTATTGTTGTAGTGCTACATTCACATGATTCTACATTTAATTCAATATTATATGTAGCTATGTTTCCTTCATATGAATATCTTCCATCATCTTGTAGTGTATCTATTAAAAGTAACACATCCTCAAGAGAATCAGTGTAGTTAAAAGGAGTTGCACCTTTATTATGAAAATTTTCTTCAACATTTAAAGCATCAATAAAACTATTCCAAGTTGTATATTCAATACTATAAGTTGTACCAGATTGCATCATACCCCCAAAGAAACCATACGCAGCCATTTGATTACTTGTAGAATTATTAGATCTTAAAGTAAGACCAGTTCCATATTTTAAGTATGATAAACATGTTCCTGGATTATATCCATAGTTAGTATCCTCAAAATAATATTGATCAAAATTACTTGTTCCATAGTTTTGAGCTACATAATCTATGTAAGTTTCTTCTACTGTTCCTGAAGGATCAGTAGTTCCATTAGTACCTGTACTAGTTGAATTATAAAGTACTTGATATGTAAGAGAACTAGTATAAGCTGAACCACTTATTCCTGTGTCTGTACCTGTTTCACAAGCAGAACCTGCATTAAAAGTTGTAGTGGTTGTACTTGGCCCTGCTACATAATTTAAACTATTAACCGTATCAATAAATGTATGCCAAGAAGTGTAAGTACCTGCTGCAGATGAGAAAACTTGTTCACCTATACATGTAAAAGTAAAATCATTTACTACACTATATGCTCCTCCCCCTGCTGGTAAATTGTTTCCTGTGCATGTGTTATATGGTGATTGGGTTTCATCTACAGTATCATTTATAAAATAATATCCATCTATATTTTGTCCGTGTCCATTATCTATTAACCAATTAAGTTGTTGGTTAGGATTTCCATTTATTCCAGAATTAAGACCACTATTATTAAATGTAGATGTATAAGTATTGTTAGTAGCAAATATATTAATAGGGGTACCTGGAGTTGTTGTGGTTGTTACTATGGGTGTACCAACAGTTGCTACTGAAGATGATAAGTCATTCCATGTAGTATATATACTGACATTAGCTCCATTATTATTTAAAAAATTAATACCTGTAGCTCCTGTTTCTGAGATTTTTTGAGTTATAAAACTATACCAATTTGTATAAAGAATAGGATCAGATGGATATTGATTGGTTGTTTCTGACGGTTCTACTAAAATATTTTGATAAAAACCTTCAACTGTAAATAATCCATATTGGTTTATGTCTGTTGAGGAAGAACCAGTACATAGTATATCTATTTGTTGTGAGGTTTCTTCTTCTCGTGGTCCAGAGTCTATTATAGCAAATTGGCTTACTAATTGAAATTTTAGAGTATTTAAGTTTGTTTGGTTATACCCACTTGAAGGGTCAGATATAAAATTCATATACTCATCATAACTTTCAAATACTCCTTGTGGTTGAGGTATTATAAATTCACCTATTGATGGGTCTGGAATATATTGAGCTCCTGTTCCTACATCTACTAAAGGATCTGAAAATGTTAATGTACCACTAGTAATGTTTATTATTATTGCATTTGAAGTTGGATCTAAAGATTCTACTGTTGCAGAAAATACATTATTATTTGCTTGTGTAATAGTTTGTCCTTCTGTAAAAGGTTGATTATATTGGTCAAATAATGATCCTGTAATTGTTATTATTGTATTATTATTAGTTACTAAATCATTAGGACAGGCATCTGCACATATACATTCATCTGCTATTATAGATCCTCCTATTTGGGATTCTAATCTTGTGTCTCCTAAAGTTATAGATATTCCTTTATTTTGGCCTTCAGTTATATAATCTGTGTATTTTAAAAATGGTACTTGTAGTGCATCTACGGAAGGATCCATAAAGAATTCCTCAATATTAAATAAATAATTACCATACTCATCTAAACATATATTAGGATCCACATATTCTTCTACTTCATAACCATCACATAAAGTATCTGCTATTACTTTATTTACAGCTGTTTCAAATTCTACTGGGGTGAATTGGTTTTCTTGGACAGCTTCATCTGTTACCCTAAACCCATAAGCTTGTAACCCACCATACCCAAAATCTGCATTATATCCTACAGGTGTACCTTGTCCTGCTGTATTTTGCCAATCAGCATCACAGTATGGGTTTATATTCATTCCACCGTTACTGTCTAAGGCAGTAAGATGTATTGCATTATTAGCGGGTGGGGATATTGATAGATATTCATGACCTGTTTCTAACATACCAGGATTAGCACCCCCATTACTACCTGTTAGTATAGAACTCCATACATGTAGAGGAAAGGATAATTGTGTTTTATGAAAAATAGTTGTTCCATCTGCTCCCCTTTTATTATTTGAATCAGTACTGTTTTTACAACCAGTAGCATTACCTTGACATGGAGCAGAAGGATAAAATAAATGTATTAAATCTCCTTGGTCATTATATTCTGTCGCACTTCTATCTACCTCTTCTAAATATGTTTTAATATATAATTCATAATCACTTCTCCAATTTGTTGTACCTACTTGGTGATCGTTTTTAAATTGTTCGATTTTTGCTTTAGTTAAACCTACTTCACTAAATGTAGGGGCAAAACCATCGTTAACGGGACTAGGCATAGACTGATGGTATTGTGTTCTATTAGCAGCCGTTGTTACAGATGATTCATCATAGAAATTAAAACACAAAGCTTTTTCTCCAGATCCTGTTAGTGATGGTGCTGGTCCCCTCCAATAGTTTGAATATCCCCCGTGTGAAAATAGGGTATTAGGAATATGATCATCATATATCCCATTACCATCATTAACTACTGATTTTATATCAACCATATTTCCTCCTACATTTATCAGTTGGCCACTATTATTTACAAAATTTGAAATTTCTTTAGATCTTGTATCACCTGTTCCATAATAAGGAATCATATGCCATGTTCCTGTTACCGCTGATTGATCTAATATTAATTCTATATCATCTGTAGGGTTACCTATAAGTGCTTTATCTATGGTTATAATATCACCTTCTTCATATAATGAGGCAGTGCTTTGATCAGAATTTGGATCTCCTACCCCATAATTCTGTACATTTATCTCAAACACTTCAGTATTAAAATCATTGTTGGAGAGAGTAATAACTAAATCACCACCTACTACTCCAATATTACCATCACTATCCATGGCTGTTTTTGTAACTGTTAGTGTCTCATCAGTAATGCCTGGATATCCTGATCCTACCCCCACTATTTCTACTCCTGTAATATTATTACCGTCTGATGTTATTTTGACAGTTGCTCCTGTTCCTATTGCGTTAGTTCCATTTATTGTTGTGGATAACGCTGCTGTTGTTCCTGATGAATTAGAAGTTATATTTGTATTTGGTAATGCTAAAGATTGTGTTGTTCTAAATACACCTGTTGTACTATAGAAGACGTTTACAGTTAATCCTGATCCTAATGGTAGGTTTGTAGGATTATTATTAGTACTTGCACCATTTCCAGGTCGGTATACTGTGGTTGGTACATCCATCCAACCCTTATTATATTGTCCAAAAGTTGGTGATGTTATTATTGTATTTAAACTAAAATCACCCCCATTCCCTGTTCCTGTTGTATGAGAAGTCGTTATTATTTTTTCTCTTGGTGCTAAAGTTGATTTATCACCTGAATGAATACCAGAGCTAAAATTAGAACCTCTATGATCTTGGGCTAATGACTTTAAATCGCCACCAAATTCATTTGTATGTGTACTAAAAATAGTATTAACAGAACCCCATCCACCATTTCCTAAATGGTCACCTATATTTGAAAAAGGTAATCTAGCTATGTCTAACCACCTTTCATGAGCAGAAACCATATGATAAATAGTTCCAGTGAAATCAGCTCCTTGTTCAGCCGCCCAATTTTCCACAGTTTCTATTACATTTTTACATACATCTACTGTCATTGATGTACCATCATAAAAACAATATATTGATGCCTCTATAGGACATATTCCATCAAATTCTTCAACTAAAGAACCAGTTGCAATTGGGAATTTAAGACCATCTACTGCTATGCTTTGTAAATTATTAGATTGTTCAGAATAATGTTCTAAAAAGTCAACTATACCTGTGTTTCCAGATCCAGGAGTAGGAAAACTACCATCAGCTGTTTGTGGGTTTGTTATTAATGTTTTATGTTGACAAGATCCTTCAAAAGATCCTGTTATTAAAGTTGAAGTTAAATCAGTAAAATTAGTAGGAGGTGTTTCAATACCATGATCATCTGCATTTAGTTGATTTACAAATGTTTGGTAATTTGTATATAAAGTATTATCTATAGGTAATATAGATTGGTCTTTTCTAAAACCAACAACTCTTCTAATAGGTAAACCATTAGATCCTGTACATTGGTCTGCTACAAAAGTCCCCCATGGTAAAGGTTCGTCTGATTCATAATAATATTCATCAATATTTTGACCATAAAACCCATTATCAAAATCAGTAAAATAATCTACAAATTCTGTTGATGTTGAAAAAGATCCATTTCCTGTTGGGTTAATAATCATTCCAGGACATGCATCATCGCCTTCTCCAATTGTTGTTGTTTCTGTTTTTTCACAAAGTTTAGTACACTCATTATATAAGTAACCTTCTGGACATGAATTTGTTTGTGTATTAAATTCCCCTCCCCCACATGTTGTACTTGTAATAGAATTTATGGTAATTGTTGCACTCTGATTCTGAGAACTATAGAAATATACTCCTCCCTGATCTACTACACCTGATGTGTGTAAGTCAGTTGCTGTAAAAGTAACAGTAAATGTATCATTATTGCAATTGTTTCCTCCTTGTTGTTCAGCTATCCAACACTGACCATCTGTGTGTGTGGTTCCTCCCCAATTCCCACCTTGTCTATCAAAAAGTAAAAGTCCTTTACTGTTTACTCCATTATCATTACTAATTGTATAATTTATAGTATATTCACATCCAATAACTAAATTGTGAAAAGAATTTATCCATCTTCTTAAATTAGCATTTTGTGGATAACCATTTTTAATAGTCATTTGGTTTGGACTATCTACTTGCCAATAATCTGTGTCTCCACTACCTATAGTAAAATCAACATAAGGTGTAAGTTGACCAGGACCTGGATCGCTAGTAAATATTATATTATTTTGATATGCATCTTCTAGATTAGAGTTAAAATTCCCATTAATACTAATACCATTATTATCTATATCTTGAAAACTAATTTCATCAACAAATGTTCCTGTTGGGAAAGGTCCTACTATATCACAACCAAAGGATGCTATACTTCCATCATTTTTTCCTTCTAAAACTATTGTATTATTTCCTGCTGTTAAGTTAACTTTATAAACCCACCAATAATTGAAGTTTTCTGTGTTGCTTGTGTTTTTTTCAATTAACATTTCACCATTTACAGCAAATCTAATTCTATTGTCTCCTGCTAAACCAATTAAATATTCTCCGTCAGCGGGTACATTTATACATTTTGAGAATCCTATCCATTCATTCATAGGATTCATAGCAATATTGGTTCCTAACCAAGGATTTGTTCCATCCCAAACTCCTATATTATTTAATCTTCCATCATTTTGATTTGTTCCTCCAAAGTAAGTACTTACTGAAGCTGGGATATTATAAAAAGTAGATGAATTAACATCTGGATAAAATCTAGCTCCAAATTTTCCATAATTTTCATTTTGGGCTCCTTGTCCTAAAGGTATACTAGTATTAACTGTTGGTTGTTGAGTTAAAACAGTTGTAGTAGTAACGGCACCTGTTTCAAAATTATTACATCCACAAGATGAAGATGCAGGAAAATTAGTGATTATGTCTGGTGCTTTTAATTCAGACCATTTTGTGTCTACATTTATTCCTGGTATATTTGAATTTATTATACCATTACTATTTAACGCGTCAATAAACGTAGTATAATTGGTGTAACACGTGTCACTTGTGCTTGACACATTACTACAGTCAGAACTGCAGTAATCTAGTATCTCTGTGGGAGTTAAATAACCAGCCATAGGGCCTGTTTGGTTTGCTGTAATAGACGTACTAGTTATATATACCATACAACAATTACTTGCAAAAATACTTACTTGGGTTCCCACATTAGAAGTAGCCTGCCAATTTCCATTAGCAGGTACATAACTGTTTGTGTTATTATCAAAAATAAATGCACCTTGAGCGAAAGGGAGTGATTGCATTAAATAATTATCATAAGTAGGATCTCCAGTAGATCCTTGAACTAAATAATCTATATATTGTATAGTAGTAATACTAAAATTTAATGATATACTATTACTACCTCCATATACATTTGCATCAGTAGTATAAATATCTAAAATTGCATTACAAGTATTATTTGGTGAGGGTGATGCTGCTACTCCTCCTGTTGAATCTGTACCCCCTACAAATCCATTTGTTATTAAAGACATAATAGCTGTCTCTCCTGTCATATTAAGAGCAGAACCTTGTATAGGACTATTAGCACTAGATCCAGTAGCTACTGTTGTTATTTCTAAAGCGTATCCTGTTCTTTGAGGGACTGTATTTAAGTTTATAGCTGTAAAATTAGGATCGGCATTTATTGCATTCATAAGATCTTGACCTATTGAATTTACTGAGCCTCCTCCTGTTAAAGTAAAAGTATGAGCAGTACCGTCTGCTGATGTTAATATTACTGTTTCTCCATCATATTGGCCATTATTTTGACCAACATTATTAGGAATAGTTATTGTACCTACCGCTACTGTTCCTGGAGAAACTGTTGTTGGGGTTACTATAGATTGAATGTTTACACAATCATCTGCTTTGAAACATTCTATAACAAATAAACCATAATCATTTATTCCTTTACATTGGAATTCTCCTAAATATAAAGGAACAGCTGATGGTGTTAATGATTCAAAACTATATAAAGAAATATCTACATTAGTATATCCATTTGCTACATCTGTAACAAAATCCATAAATTCTGCTTCATCTTGAAACAACCCATTATTAATTAAATTACCTGATCCATCTGCTGCTATTCCATTTTCTATTAATGTTTTACTTGAACATGTATTAATACCAGGTACAACTGTTGTAGTTGATGTTGAATTATTTATACCTCCTCCTTCTTTAAAATCTACTTTTGTTAAAAATTCAACTTCAGGAAATTGTTGTGGGTTACCACAAGCAGGAGTAAGTGTATCTTCAAATAATGTTCCCTTAATTTCTGTATTACCATCTATACCCTGCAAATGTTGAGTAAGTAATATTTCAATATCTAAATTGTACTTTTCGTGAGCAGGATCATATAAATCTTCTCTTACAAAAACAGAAGCAGAAAATAGAGGATGTGCATCTATAGCTCCTGCTAAACTTTGAGCTGTTTCTAAACCACTTTCTTCATGTAATAAAAAATCATAATTTGAAGTGAATGTATGAACAGATAAATCTGTAGCTGTTAATTCTACTGTTTTAGGGAAAGGTGCATTAAATAAGTCTTTTACTGCTCCTATAGAGAAAATTATTTTACCTTCTGATCTATTAGGTCTACTTTCTATAGTTCCTGTGAATAGAGAAGATGAAGATGCCCAAGGTGCTTTTATAAAATACCCTTCAGTATCTGAACTTCCTGCTAGGGCTCTTGAGAATTTTTCATAATTAAATGTTTTATAAGTAGTGGAATCTGTTGTAGGTCCTCCATATTCTTTTACATTTAATATAGTTTCAGGAACACCATAACAATTCATAAGAGCTTTAATACCTCTTTCTGTTCCTTTAGTTTTTAAAAGATAAGGTAAGTTATGGTATAATCTTTTCCAAATTTCTTTTGTTATATCTCCTTTAGGCATTGAACCTCCTCCATTATCACATGTTACTAAAGAAGAAGTTATCATTGTAGTTCCATCAGGAGCATCATATGTTCCAAAAGAACCTGATTTAGCTTTATTTGTTCCTATAATATATTCAAATAATTCTTCATTTTCAAATTGATCAAAAACTTCTACACCTAAACTACTTAAAGCAGTATATACTAAGTCTTTTGATATACCATCCTTAAAAGAATTATGAGCATTTCTAATTTGTCCTATGTGATCTATATATAACCAAATTTGATCAAAATAATGACCAACCATATTAGTAAAAGTTAAATATTGAGCATTTTCTTCTCTCATTGAAACATGCTCAGGAATAGTTCTTACTAAATTATGTTTATTATCTCTATCAAACCTAGAAGCAGATAATATCTGTCCTCCATAATGTGTGTTTAAATCGTTTGTACTTCCATACCATTCTACTGCTTGGGAAGAAGTAGTTGGTCTTAAAGTGTAGGGTTTAAAAAACACATCACATTCTGTTAATCCTACTTGTAACCAATAAGATTCATCTAATAAAGGTGATCCTGTTACTTGTAAATTACCTATTCCAAAGTCAGGGACTTTAGGCCAAGCATATGGGTGGTTTTCATAATATAAGAACTTTTCGTAATTATCAAGTCCACTTATTAATTTACCTTTTTTATCTTCTATTAAATTAATGTTACTTGTAACAGCAGATGAAGCAGATATACTACCCTGAATTGTATTTATTTCATCTATTTGTTTTTGATATAATTCTAATAATTCTAATTTATACTTAAAGTTATTTAACCTTTCTTCAGCACTACCAAAATGGGTAAAATTTTCAAAATGATATCCTGTTTCTAAGGATCCTGTGCCTGTTCTTGTATAATCTATAGATAATTCTATACTTGAACTTAAATGACTCATTACATTATATAAGGAAGCTGAATGGGTATTTTCTAAAAAATCATTATATACTTTAAATTGAGAAGGAATAGAATCATTTAAACGAGTATCTATTCTAAAATTAGGTCCTTTTATAGGGATTCCTACTTCATATTCTAAACTATTACCTAAATCTACTTTAAATTCTAAAGGTTCAATTATTTCTTCTACTATCCAAAATTCTGCTCCTACTTCTAAATCTAAAGGAAGGGGTTCATATAATTTAATTAAAGCACACTCATCTTGATTATGATAAGCAACATTTATTCCTAATACATTTATATTATTACCAAAATTAAGGGTAAAATCTTTATTAAAAAGTGATTCTTCTATTTCACCTATAAAGTTAAGAAAAGCCTCTTTTACTAGCTTTTCAGAATACTGTGCTGAAGTTAATTTTAGTTCTGTTCTTGAAGGAGAGATTTCGTGAATTTTAAAATCTGCTTGTAAACCTGAAAATACTTTTTTTCTATGAATATTACATACTACATTATAAATACCTGTTGTGTATCCTTTTTCTTCTAAATGTTGATAAGGATCTAAGAATAAAGTACTAGTTAAATTAGGATTTGATTGGTTTTCTATTTGGTCAGGGATAGAATATCCTTGATAATTAGGAGTTGTTTCTAATAATTTTCCTCCTAAATCATGAATATGGAGTTCAATATAGTCGTTAGATTTACCAAATCTTCTTTGTATGTCTCTAGAAGTTAAACCTTTTGAATCAGATGATTTTAATCTTTCTATTTTATTTATTGTAACCTTTTCCATTATCCGTTAAGTTTATGTATAGTTTTACCTTCCCATGTTCTACCTTTTACACCTGGAAAGGAACCTGGTTTAGGCATCCATTCAAATTTACCAGTAGCCCAATAATATTTAGAAACAGGTTTTGGAAGTGGCATTACAATACCATTAAAGCCCGGTTTTAATGAATTTTCATATTGGGTCCATTGGGGACTTATTAATTCGGGAGTTCTCATATCTGAAGGACTTCTATATCTTAATGTCCAGTAGTAATTTCCTCCTGGGGATTTTGCTCCTAATTTCATTGCTCTAATTGCTTCGGTTGCATTATGGTTTTTTACTGTTCTATTTACGTTAGATACATATCCTACTGGAGGGTTTTTAGGCATTTCTTCTGTGGCAGCCCCTACACCTGTAATACCAGCTCCAGCTAAATACCCGGACATTGCTGAAGAATCTGATCCTGGTGTTGATGGGGTAGATGGGGCTCCTGATATTGATTTTTTCTCAGGTCTACCGTAAGTTGCGTTTCCTTGTTTATCTAAAAATCTTGCTATTTTATTTTCTTTAGATTTTAATTGTTGGAGTTCTGCTTGAGAAAAATCATTATCGGGTCTAGACATTTTTTCTTCTACTATTTGTTTTAGTTGTGAAGTGTCTATTTCTATATTTTGTAAATCTCCATCTGGATCTACTGATTCTAAAATATCTGTATATTTTAGTATTTTTCTTCTTAAATTGTATAATTCTTCTCTAACTTCTCTATATTTATCTTTTGCTTCTGATCTTTCGCCAGTATCTGTTATATTTTGACTATCATATTGGTATCTATAGTATAATTCTTGTACATATTCTTCTTTAGCTAATAATTGGCGAGTTTCTCTATCTAATGCTTCAATATAATCACTTGTAGTAGCATAATTAGAAGGATCTGCTTTAAAATCATCTGGATCTAATTCTACTCTTCTTTTTTCTTCTGCTTTGTCTCTTTGTTCTACATCACCATATAAATCTTCAGGTGAAAATTTAGGTCCTGTTTCTAATCCTTTAATGACATCTTCATTAACTAATATGTAAACTTCTTCGTCTGGTTTATCTGTTTCATGACCATTGACTCTTTTAAGGACTAGATAAGTATCAAAATCCATAATTTTTCTTTTAGCTCCTTTATCCATATAATAAATTGGAGATTTATCTGCTTGTTTAAGAAAAGTACCATTTGTAAATACTGGATGTTCTTTGTCTGCTTCTTCTACTGCTGCTAGTTTTTGTTCTAAATCTACTACTTGATTTACAAGATCCATTATTTCAGCATCTCTACCATCTATAAAATCACCAATATAATCTGTGCTTTGATCTATTATAGTTTTATGAGAATTAGAACCGTCTTTTGGTATTTCATAAAACATTTGATTATAGTATGAAAAAAATTCCTCCATACTTATATCTTTACTTTTAGACATAAATTCATCAAAACTTCTATTTATTTTATCATCAAATGATTTTTTACCGTAAACTGTTTTTTGTAAATCAATAGGATGAGAAACACTTTCTATTTTATGATGATGGGTTCTTTTTGATGTTGAAGTCCTTAAGATTTTAGACATAACACCATAAGGATAATCTCCTAAATATTCATGTGTATGTTTTTCAACTTGACCCTCTTTATTATTTATTATTGCTTCAAAAATTTCTACAGAATCATCTTCATACACAACAAAATCATGTTGATGACCTGCTGTTCTAGAAGTTTTTCCTTTAAATTTAACAATTTTGATAGGACTTTCTTCTCCTTGTACTATTAATTTTGGATCTATTCTTCCCATTATCTAACAACCTTAAAATAATAATCTTCGTCATAAATATTAATACCATCATTATTATCTACTCTAAACATTAGTTTATAATAACGTTCTGGTTGTAATCCTTCCATAAATAAATCAAAATACATACCATCATTATCGGCACTTAATTTTGTATAATTTGTATCAAAAGGGATTATTATTTCGTCAGTTGTTGCATCACGTAAACTATAATAACTTCTTTCAGGTAAATATTGTGTGTCTAAATAGTTTGAACTTGTTGTAAAAGCTCTATCTGGATATCTTTTTCTTGTAGTTAATCTAAAACGTTGTTTTGATTTTCTTTGAAATTCTTCTTTATTGTTATATAGTGCTAAAAATATGTCTCCACTAGTTAAAGTAGTACCACTATGAGAATAAGATGAATCATCCCATTTAAATGTTAATTTAGGTGGGTAAATAGTATGTGTATCTGCGGAAAAATATTGTAATTCACCAAAGCTAGATGAAGCGTCACATTCTGTGGCGATTGGTTTTTTTATTATAAAACCTTCATTTTCTATTCCTGTTGGGTAAGTGGCTCCTTGATAATAACTTGCAGAAAAGAATTTAACTAAATTAGTTACATTTATGTCTAAATCTAAATTATCTGCATTTGAAAAAGATGTTTCTGCTACATAATTTGTTCCTGTCCACCAAGTACCTCCTCCTGATATCATAAAATCACAACTAGAAC
>Ga0181377_1000469_pt1 | contig 15116 bp, 5 predicted proteins | sample LowvirmetaG_9_FD_130160 | JGI IMG/M metagenome (GOLD analysis project Ga0181377, IMG submission 130160) | Marine viral communities from the Subarctic Pacific Ocean - Lowphox_13 viral metaG | ecosystem: Environmental > Aquatic > Marine > Oceanic | place: Subarctic Pacific Ocean | collected 2015-12-10
AGACCAAAGAACATTCAGCTACGCTAACACAGGGCGTAAATTAATGACGGTGCCATTTGACGAGCACCCATATTCAGCACTTGCATCTTACTTTAAAACAGATGAAGGAATGGAAGTACTGAATACTATAGAAAAACGATTATAAAACAACAGTGGGGGTTACTAAGGTAGCCTCCACTTTAATCAAATAACAATATGAGCGTAAGCGTAGACACTGTTTATCAACGGGTATTAAGTATACTCAATAAAGAACAACGAGGATATGTTACGCCTCAGGAGTTCAACCTATTTGCCAATCAAGCGCAGATGGATTTGTTTGAACAATACTTTTACGACATCAACCAGTTCGGTCGTATGCATGGTAATGACACGGAATTCTCCGACATGCTTAACATCTTAAATGAAAAAATAAACATCTTTGAAGTTACAGCTGCAATGACGCACGCTGGTAATGGTGTATGGACCGTTCCTACTAATTTGTACAGGATCGGTACTATTATTTATAACAATACCGAAGTTGAACGCATTAATAAAAATGAGTTCTTGTATATTAATAAATCACCATTAACAAAGCCAAGCAATGAGCGCCCTGTTTTTGTAGCTAGCTCAACTGGTTATAAAGTGTATGGCACTGCACCATTAACTTCGGGTGTAACGTGTAACTATATTAAAAGACCCGCAACCGCAGAATGGGCTGGCGCTTTAGTTGATGGTTCTAAGCTACAAAATTCCAGCGGTTCTACAGATTTTGAGCTGCACCCTTCTGAAGAAACTGAACTAGTAATAAAAATACTAGAGCTAGCAGGCATATCAACAAGAGAGCTTCAAGTATATCAAATAGCTGCACAGGAAGAAGCTAAAAACACTCAACAAGAAAAATCTTAACAAATGGGGCTAATAAATCAAACTAACGAACTTTACTACGAAGGTGCTGATGGTAACTGGAACAGTGGTGATGAAAACTACGGTGACTACCAGTTCACTAGCCTCGATAATATTATAAGTAACTTTATGATTGCTTATGTTGGTGAAGACAAAATCATCAGCAAAATCAAGCGTACAGATGTAATGTTCCATGCAAAGCGCGCTATCCAAGAGTTTAGCTTTGACACATTGCCATCAGAGAAAGCGCAAGAGATTGAGGTTGGCCCTGCGTTATATATGATACTACCACAAGACTATGTTAATTACGTTAAGTTTTCTTATACGGATAACAGTGGTATAGAAAGAATATTGTATCCAACACGCGATACAAGCAATCCTATCAGTATTGCACAAGACAGTAACTTCAGATATACGTTTGACAGCAACGGTGAGATTATAGAAGCTGAAGATTCTATTACGTGGGGGAGATTTAAATCTAGCGGCACAACGCAAGTGAACAGTGATGGCAACGTCAACGGATTAACCGATAGTGAACTATTTAACTTATACCGTTACGGCAGACGCTACGGCCTAGACCCCGAGAAGTCACAATCTAACGGCGTATTCTACATTGACAAGCTAAAAGGTATTGTGCATTTCAGTTCGCATTTAGCTGACCAAATTGTAACGCTTAAGTATATAAGTGACGGTTTAGGTACTGATGCTGAGATGCAGGTGCATAAATTAGCTGAAGAAGCTATCTACAAATATATTGCTCACGCTGTTCTAGCGACAAGAGCTAACACTCCAGAATATCAAGTTGCTCGCTTTAAGAAAGAGATGTCTGCTGCTAAGCGCAATGCTAAGCTACGCATGTCTAATCTTAAAATAGCGGAGTTAGCGCAAGTAATGAGAAACCAATCCAAGTGGATTAAACACTAATATATGCCTAAGTTAAAACAAACCTTTATTCGCGGTAAAATGAACAAGGACCTCGATGAGCGTCTTGTACCTAAAGGCGAGTATCGTGATGGTCAAAATATCCAGGTAAGTACATCTGAGGGCAACGACGTTGGGGCAATCGAAAATGTATTAGGTAACACTAAGCAAAACAACAAGCCAGGTGGTGGCACTTGGACAACTAAGTTTGGCTTAACTAGCCCTAAGTGTATAGGGGTTATAAGAGACTCTTCTAATGAAAAAATATACTGGTTTGTAACTAGCGCGAGTGTGGATGCTATACTCGAATACGACCAAGCTACAGATATTGTTGCGCCTGTGCTTGTTGACACGGGTAGCGTATTAAACTTTAATGCAAACAATCTTATCACGGGTGTAAACATTTTAGAGAATCAACTGTTTTGGACAGATGATTTAAATGAGCCTAGGGTAATCAACATAGACACGTTTAAAGCCGGATCTGTGCAAGCGGGCTCTACGTTAAATTCAACAACGCACGTTTACGGTGCAACTAGAGATTTCACTGCCTCGGATATTACAGTTATTGTAAAATCGCCTAGCGTTCAAGCTACCGTGCTGGCCGTGCCTTCTCTAGTCGGCGGGAATGCCACAGGTATAACACCTGTTGAGACTACTCAACTAAACTTTAATACAGGAACACCTACTTTTAAACCGGTAGCTCCCGGGACCGTTTATAACAATGTCGCTTTTAGCGCAGCGGTTTTGTTTGACGGTGTAAAGCAAGTTTCGTTAACGGCATCTTTGGTTAATGAGTTAAATATTATAGAAAACTACGAAGTTATATGTAATTTAAGCAACTTAAGCTCTAATGGATTAAGTGGGACTTTAACTGTTGTTAGCACATCCTCTAACGTTCCTGATAAAACTATACCGTGGAGCATGCTGCTAATCGAAAGCGAGCCTATATTTAAAAACGATTTTCCTAGATTTTCTTATAGATGGCGGTACGCAAATGGCGAATACTCTACTTATGCGCCGTTTACTAAAGCAGCTTTTGTACCAAATAAATTTCAATACCTTTCTTCCAACGGGTTTAACGAAGGTATGGACAATGTTACACGCAAGATAACATTAAGTAATTTTCAAGCGCCTGAAGCAGGCGTGGGGGATATAGATATACTTTACAAAAGCGCAGTATCGAACAATATATATGTTTTACAAACTATAGATTTGTCAGCCGGTGCTTTAAATACATTCGTTATAACAGATGAGTTACTAGGTAATGTTGTTGAATCTTCTCAATTGCTAAGACCTTGGGACAATGTACCTCGAAAAGCTAAATCACAGGAGGTAATTGGCAATAGAATAGTTTACGGTAATTATTTGCAAAATTACGATGTAAATGCGGCTGTTGATATAGCCGCCGCCCAGGTTAATACCGCACACACTAACACTGGCTACGGCTTGCAGTCTATCAAAACCGACCGGACATATCAAATAGGAATTACTTTTATAGACGAATTTAACAGAGAATCCCCTGTTTTTACAAATAAAGACGCTTCACAAGTTCTTGAGATTAAAAATAGTGAAAAAAGCAATACTTTTACAGCAAAGCTAAACTCGACCGCGCCCAGTTGGGCTACGGCTTTTAAATATTATATAAAAGAGCCTACAGCTGAATACTATAATTTAGCGCTAGATAGATTTTACGATTCCGAAGACGGTAATATTTGGCTAAGCTTTCCGTCCAGCGAAGTGAACAAAATACAAGAAGGGGAGTACATGCTGCTCAAGAAACAGCACGACGCTAGCTTACCTGTAAAATCACAAAACCGTTATAAAATATTAGATATAAGAAGCGAAGCTCCAGCTTATATTTCAAACCAAAATTCCGTTGTAGCACAAGTTCAAGCCAAAACTCTTAGCAACAGCAGTGACAATTTTATAGTAGGCGAGACAAAAATAAGATTTAAAGCGCCCGAAAATAGTGATGCTAATATTTTTTATGATTTATTTAACAATCAATCTAGTATACAATTTTCGTCAGGTGTTTTTACCTCTGATATTTACAATATAATAAGCGGCGGTCCCGATGAAGTGAATAGCGGGACCCAGACTTTTACGGTAATTTTAAGCCAGCCTTTGTTAGGCAAAGATAAATGGCTAGAAGATTTAGATAATCAAGGCTCATCTCAAGATATAACAGCCACGCTTTACAATAAAAGCGATCAATTTTTACCTGAATTCCAAGGTCGGTTTTTCGCTAAAATAAATAAAAACCAAACGTTTATAGACAACGTTGAAATCCCATTTACACAAAATTCTTCTAACATAATAGTTGACAAGTCAGAGAGCGTATTAACACAAAATACAAATACCGATACTTCTCAGGTAATGGCCTGGACTGATCTTTATTATAGCAGTAGCACGCCATCTGTAACATTTAAAGCGCCAACCCCTGGAGATGCAGATTGGACGCTAGCTGTGGCTATTAATATTCCAAACACAGGTAGCAAAATAGACCTGCTTAAAGCCCTGCAACCTGGCACTGATGTTAGGTTTTATGACAGCGGCGGCAATTTTAGCAGAGTTTATACTATTTCTACTTCTAACATGCCCGCTAACGGTACCTTACCATCAACGACGCAATATGTTAGAAATAACCCCCCGGCCGGCTCTGGTGGATTTTACGCTAGCATTGTAATGACATCTACGTATGATGATACCATTGTGCCTAATGGAATACAGATAGTTAGCGAAAGAATTGCCATTGATACAGATGTGCTTTCTTCTACTAACCCTGCCGTTTTTGAAACAGAGCCTAACGATATCGCGGATGCAGACATATATTACGAAGTTGGCAAGGCTTTGCCTATCGCGCAAGTAGGTAATGTTAATACATTAGATTGGTTTAATTGCTATTCATTTGGCAACGGCGTTGAGTCAGACCGCATTAGAGACGACTTTAACGCGCCTCAAATGGGTAATGGCGTAAGAGTGTCATCAACATTGGACGAACCATACAAAGAAGAAAGAAAATTATCTAGTTTAATATTTAGTGGTATCTTTAATTCTATAAGCGGAGTAAACAATACCAACCAGTTTCTTATCGCGGAAAACATAACTAAAGATTTAAACCCAACTTACGGTTCTATTCAAAAGTTGCATGCTAGAGATACCGATTTAATAGCCTTACTAGAGGATAAGTGTTTTAAAATATTAGCGAACAAAGATGCGTTGTTTAATGCGGACGGCAATACCAACGTTACTTCAAACGCTAACGTGTTAGGGCAGACAATACCATTTGTAGGTGAATACGGAATATCTAAAAATCCAGAATCCTTTGCGTCATTTGGTTTTAGATCGTATTTTACAGATAAAGCTAGAGGCGCTGTAATGAGACTGTCAAGAGACGGTATTACGGTCATTTCTGACAAAAGTATGTCTTACTACTTCAACCAGCAATTAAAAGCCGCTACACAGCCTCTAATCGGCTCATATGACGAAGATACAGGTACATATAATGTGCGCTTAAACAACAAGCAGTTATCGTTTTTAGAAACTGTAGACGGGTGGACAACGCGTTTAACCTATGCCCCTGAGGGTGCCATTTCTCTTAACACTGAATACTACACGTTTAAGGACGGAGAGATATGGGAACATTCAAATGCGACTACTCGCGCAAACTTTTATGGAACGCAAGAAAATACAGCTGTTACCACTATTATCAATGATGGACCGTCAAGCATTAAAAACTTTAAAGCCCTATCTTACGAAGGTGATGAAGGCTGGACTGCGACAATCTCAACAAAAGACCAAAACGGGGTTGTAAACACCTGGAAAGACAGAGAAGGCATATACTTTAACTTTATAGAAGGTAACAATACAACACTAAGTACTAAAAGCTTCTCTACTCAAGGTATATCTACTGTGTCGTCTACTATAACTGGCAACCCGCTTGTAATAGATTTTACAAAAGATATTAATGTGTCTGTTCAAGTTGGTGATACATTGTATTTTCATAGAGGTAGCACAAGCACCCCAATAGGTTTAATACAATCATTAACATCTACTAGAATTACCGCGGCTAACTCAGGTACCAAAACGCTGCAGAACAATGACTTCTTATTTGTGACTAAGCCTACTAATATAAGCACGTCCGGTTTAACCGGCTACTATTCCACGGTTGTAATGACAAACACTAGTGCAGAGAAGAGAGAGTTGTTCGCGGTTAACTCTGAAATATTTATCAGCAGCGAATAATACGTAATAATAACTTATAAACTAATTAAATATGTTAGGAGATATAGCAGAAGGCGCCGCTAGATTCGGCATGTCCTTCGTAGGAGGTAAAAAAAGATTAGCGCGCCGTGACGCTGCACAAAGTGCTTACGATCAATCTATGCAAAAATACTTTGCTCAAGATACATCTAACTTGTATTCTAATTTAGAAAATACAATGGAAGACCTCACTGTAAACACACAAGCAGCAGATTTCGCCGCTGAGCAACAAGCGCAGGGGCTATCTAATATAATGGGGTCTATGAATCAAGCTGCGGGTGGCAGTGGTATTGCAGCATTAGCGCAATCATTAGCTAACCAACAATCACGAAGTGCGCAGCAAGCATCAGCAAGCATAGGGCAGCAAGAGCAGCGGAACCAAATGGCAGCCGCTCAGCAAGCGGGTAGATTGCAATCAATGGAAAGAATGGGAGCAGGACAGTCTAGAGCACTAAAATCATCGCTGTTAGGCCAGGAGTTCCAAATAGACGCCGGAGAATTATCCACGGCCGAAAACCAAATTTTAGCAGCACAACAAGCTAGAGCAGAAGGTATTGGCCAAATGGCTGGAGGTGTTGGCACGGCGTTAGGTGTTGGCTTTGGCGGTGAGGGCAAGTTCTTTGAAAATATAGGCACGGCAGCCTACGAAAACTTTACAAACCCTTAATATGGCTAAGCAACAAGGATCGGGGGTAGTAGCGGCGGCACTAAAAGTGTCAGAATCGCAAGGTCAGTTCCAAGATCGGGTTAGTCAATTTATGACTGGCTATGATAAAGCTATGGAGACCAAGAATAAAATGGAGGCTAAAAACCAAGAGCTGCAAGCTAAAACAAACGCCTATGTCGACCAGTTTAACGGGGACGTAGATTTAGCTGGTTTTAGTGACGAAGAGAAAGCAGTCGTTAAAAAACAAGTAATAGCTAACCGCAATGAATTTATAGAAGGCGCGAATGGAGCGGCTAAAATAAAAGACAAGACTAGTCCTGAGTACCAAATGTACATGGACAAGATGAACGCTGCTATGAGTAAAATGGAAAAGCTCCGCGGCAATTTAGAAGGCCTAGCTAATTTAAAAATCGAGTACGCGAATGGTTTTGATAAAGAAATTTATTCAAATTCTCAAAAAAATACCGAAAACCTACTAAAAGCCAACGCTATACTAGAGAGTAATATATCAAGCATAGGTGATGACGGCTCTTTAAATTTTAAGGGATACACTGTTCCTGACGCTGTAGGTGGTGGCACAGGGTTTACTGTTGAAGACTTTTCATATAATACCAAAAGCTTTAAAAAGCCTTTTGAGGTTGCAACGTTACAAGCCAACGCTATACTAGGTTTAGCTAATAGAGAAGAAATGCTTAAAGGGCCGGTTACTGAAAACCAAGAAAGAATCATTAGGGCTAATGTTGCAAACATTTTATCTAATGACGATGCTTTATACAGTATCTTGTCAAACTCTGAGTTACAGCTTATACCACTAAATAGTATTGATCCAGACGACCCTAATGCTAAACAGCAAGCAATTGACCTGCTAACTCAGGGTATTTTAGACGCGCGGGGAGCGGGGCTCACTGAAGAGCCTGGGACTCCAAGTAGTCCTAATCCCGCTCCTAACATTTCTTTTAGTGCAAGTTCTTATGTAAAGCCAAGAGGCTCTAACTATAAGCAACCAATACCAGGCCGCACTGCTGGTGAAAGTTGGATATGGGATGAAAATTTAGGCGGATACGTTTACCAAGACGAGTTCGGATTGCCAATCGGCCCAAGCAATGTGGGTGGTAAGCCGGTTGCTTATACTAATACAAACACTATAGAAGGCTACGCTAAGAGGGGCCTTAGATAATTTAATATACTTTACTAATGTACGAAAAAGAAGGTAAACAAATTTCAGCATCACAAGCAGAGTATGCTGCTAAAAGCAAAGGCCTATCTTTAGAAGATTGGCTAAGCAAAACAGGGTTTACAGCTGTATCGGGAAAGACAACGGTTCCGGAGGAAACAACTCCACCAACGGGACCAGAAAAGGAGACGGCCGCTGGGGATTCCAGTTTGGCCGATACTTCATCGGAGTCACCAAGCTTTGAGCAAGGCAGGTACATACAAATAAACGGTAGAATAATCACCGAAGATGAGTACATGTCTAACTTCGCCGGTAAAAAAACCGGTAAAGGTAACTACCCGGATACATTTGACAAGTACGCTAAAGCTTATAATGTAGGTATTCAAACGGAAGCTATGTCGCCTGTTTTGCAGACCGCAACTGTTACCGCGGAAGCAGGGCAACAGGTAAAAGACGATCGTGCTGCCGCCGCTAATTTAGACAGAGCAGTAGCAAAAGACAACGAGTTTACGCATCGCGAAGAAATTGCTGTAAACTATTTTAATTTGCAAGACAGCAACGGTGACGGATTCTACACGCCTAAAGTGCAAAGAGAGCAATATTTCCCTGAAATACCGAATAGTGGTGGGAGGAAAAGCGGCTTTGCTGAGTTTAAAAATGATTTTGAAACAGACTTAAGGTTAAGTCTTGGCGATGAAAAATACAAAAAGTGGAAAGAACTGCAAGAAGCTTCCGGAGGTAAGGTATCAAAAGATAAACTATTAGAGTTTTATAACAGCTTAGAAATTGATCAACAGTTTGTAAGCGATATAGTAAATGCTAAGAAAGTAAAAACAGCGGAAATAAGTATGAGAGACTACTCCGAAGAGGAGCAAGACAGAATACAAAGATACCGGGGCAGCGAAGAGCTGCAAGAAAAAAAGCAGGCTGTATTTGTAAATGGCGTACAAGATGAAAGGGATTACGAATCTTTAACAGGGCGTAAACTTATAACTCCTCAGACAGTAAATGGACGTACTTATACGCCTACATCTTATATAAATTATAAAGACCTACTAAAAGAGGAGCAATCTAATTTAGCTGATGAATTTAAAGACATTAAATTACAAAACAAAGAGTTAGAAAACTCTTGGGCAGAAATATTAAAGGTACAAACCGGTTTTCAGGAAAGAGTAAAAGTGCTTGACAGAGAAATCGAAATGCACCCTGCTACAAGCAGTTCATCAGCTGAAGACATAGAAAGATATAATCAACTAATAACTGAAAGAAACAATATAATTAGCAGCGCTGAATATAACAATTACTTAGATAATTGGGAAGCATTAGCAGCTAATACAGAAGCTTATAAAAGCAGAGTTGATTCAGCGATAGAAAAAAACAAAGAACTACTAGACCAAAAAGTAGGGCAAGATGCTGCTCTTAAAGCGTATGACTCTCTAACAAGACTAGCCATAGTCTGGGAAGAATTTACCATAGGCTCTTTAGCTGGGATAGCCAGTGTTGTAAGTGAGGTTGGGCGTGATATGGCTGTCAATCCTGCTTTGGCTTATCAGTTTGAGGAATCCAGAAGAGTTGCTGTAAACTATAATAAGCGCTTAGAAGACAAAAGAAAAAGAATGCTTCCGCAAAACTTGTCTTATTCCGATTTAAAAAGCGGAGGATCGGGTTGGGACTATTTTACTGAAGGCTTAATTAACAACTCTCCTTCCATAATTTTAGCGATGGCTCCAACTAGCGTGGCTGGAATAGGTCTTAAAGGGGCTGCTAGGCTAAAGGCTATAACAAAAGCAGGTAAGCTTGTGGGAGGAGTTTTTGGGGTTGCAGAGGCAGGCGGCTACTTGCGTGAAACAGACCTTTCCATGGCTAATGCGGAGGATAATATAGCCATGCTGCAAAATCAGCTGGAAGAAACTCAGGGTACTATAGCTAGAGATGAAATAAAATCTAAAATAGAAGCCCAACAAAATCTGCTAGGCCTTTCAACTATGCAACGTGCGTTTAACGCCGCTAGCTATGGTGCTATAGCCATGTACTCTGAGCGTTTAGGTTCTATTGGGTTCCTGGCCGACTTCAGTAAATACTCCAGAAGTATTGGATACGAAAATATTTTAAAACTCACTAAGGGTAAAGAGGGTATTAGCCGAGTATTGGCTAGTAACTTAGGCACAGCCAAAGGTGTGATCGCTGGAGTTGGAGTTGAAGAAATCGAGGAAAGCGTAACGCAAATTGGGCAGAATTTAATGGACATCGCCGTAGCCGGCGAAGACAAAAGTCTTTTAGAGGGGCTTGATGTTGATTTCTTTTTAAACGTAGGTATATCTAGTTTAGGCATGACCGGCCCAAAAGTAGGGTCTAACCTTTACAATTCAATTGCCAGTGAGTTTAAAACTGCAAAAGATATAAAGGCAAACAAAAAACTTGCTGACGAGCTTATAAACATTCAAACTCAGCTAGACAGCGACAAGTTAAGTAAGGAGCAAAGAACTCTTTTACGCTTAGCTAGAAGAAATTTAGTGGAGTCAATAGCAATAACCGACGCAAAGCAGCTAATGCGCGTTAAACAGTTAGACCGAGCAGATGTGCTTGAGGTAGCTGAGGTAGAACGTAAAAAAAGAGCTTTAGTAAAGCAAGCCCGAGTTATGGGTGGTGGTCAGCTTGAAGTAGGGGTTCGCGGTGAGCTAGAAACTTTAAACCAAAAGTATAAAAATTTAGAAGCGCAACGCGAAGCAATATTAGGTAAGCCAGATAAAAAGATAGCCGAGTTAACAGCTGATGCTGCTAATCCTACAGAAGCAGCATTTAATTTAGCTAACTACTTATTTAACATTGATATAGCTAGAGCTGCTGGAAAGGATGTTAATGTTGTAGAAGATGCGTCGGACATTGATAATTTAAACTTAACAAAGGCGCAAAAAGATGAAGTGCGTGCAGCGTTTGGCGATGGAAAAACCGTAGGGGCTAACGCCTTGATTGTAGCCGGTAAAGTCATTGTATTCGAAAATAACATCATACAGCGTATAAATCAAGTATCAGGAATGGAAGGTGCGATTGCTGCGGTTTCTCCACTGCATGAAGTTGGGCACCAGCAAGCTATTGCACAAGGCTTAATTAAAGATGATCGTTTAGTTGGAGACGCTAAAGCGGTTATAAACGGTATTACTACCGAAGTTAGCGGGTTGGCAGCCGCGGGCAAAATAACAAAAGCGCAGTTTAATAACTTTATAAAAAGAGTGGAGTTATACAAAACCTCAGACGGCGTAAACGTTGACGAGCTAATTCAACTTGTAGCCGATTTTACAAACGCAGGGGTACTACCTAAAAGCTCTTATTCTAAATTATGGGAACTTAAGGGCTTTGTTAATCGAGCCATGGAAATCGCGTACCCAGATGCTGATTTGTTTTTTAAAGTAAATAGTTCATCTGACGTTTTTAACTTCGTGTCTAGCTGGACTAAAAAAGCAATGGAGGGCCAAAGATTAGCAGCGCCAGAGCAACAAGAAGAAGCTAAGTTATCTAAACCTTTATTGGACGAAATAAATGCGTTAGTGCCCGAATCTGTACAAACGCGAGAGCAGTTTTTCGATCGCAAAGTATTTAACCCTATATACAATGAAGGTAAACTTCACCCGGCTATAGCTAACTATATTCGCTCGCGTGCCGTAAGTAAAGAAGAAGCACAAAAAATTATAGAAAGCGTTGGTGATCGTTTAGTTAACTTTAACCCTGAGGCTAAGCGTAAGTCAGGTGACGCAAAAATAACATTAGGCGAGTTTATATTTTCCAATGTTAACTTTGGTAAGTTAGATGCGCGTAAAGCGTTGTTTGAAGAAGGGCAAGAACGTGCGCAGACAGAAAGCACCGACAGTGAAACAGCTAAGCAGGTGGTTGCCAAAGAAGAAACTTCCACCCCTGTAGCTGAAAAACCAACATATAAAAGCTTAATACAAAGACGCGTTGTTGATGCCGATGTATTAGAATCTGTAAAAACAAAAGTAAAGACGACTGTGCGAGTTATGAAAACGCGCATGGACGAGTCTGTTTCTAAAAATGTTACAGTAAAACCTTATATTGCAGAGCTACGCAAAGCGATGGGTAAGCAAGCCGATATTGACCTGAAGAAAGCTATGGGCGGTAAAAAAGACGGCCAGCTTCGTAAGTTCTTATTGCGTAACAAAGCGGCTATACTAGAGAACATGACCACCACTTATCTTATGACAGCAATGCCAAATGCTATTCAAAAGAAAGTTGACGGTGTATGGACAAGCGACTGGAAAGGTAAAAAGATTGATAGAGAGTCTGTGGGCACGGACAAAGCAGGGCGTACATCAGGCGCAGAGCTTGTTAGAAGACTACCTAATGCGTCAACTAGATTATCAGATGCTGATTACTTATCTAATATTTTAGACGCCTCAGGAGCGCCTATACGTGGCCGTAAAGAGTCGTTAGCTAAAGCTATCGCAGAAGAACTATCTTTTGACATCATTAATGAAGCTTTGCAAGATTCAAATAGTGAAATCTCACAAGCTTTCGAAACAAGACAAGATCTACTTGGTGCAATTTTATCTCAAAATTACGTTGTAGAAGTAGCGCGAGACGCTGAACGAGGTAATGTTAAATTTTCCTTAGGTCTAACTCCCGTTCAGGCCAACGAGTTGAGAAGAAATTCTGATGATCTTTTGTCTGATTTAGCAACAAGAGGTAGTGTTACCGAGTCTAGATTGAGAGCCTCGCTTATAAAAGTCTACATTGATAACAATAAAACGTCTCTTACAGAATCTCAATTAAAAGAAATTGCTAAAAAAGGACACGCTACGGTAGCTAAGTACATTAAAAAGAAAAAAGACATAGGCGAAGCTGATTTTGTGGGTTTTGTAATAAATGGCATGGAACAGTTGGAAGCCAGCACTAATCTACTTTCCGCTTTAAAATTAACCGCGGAAAGTGTATTTGGTAGCTTCAAAGCTATGATGGACGTTAAAAGCGTTCAAGACGAAAGAAGAGCTGTTGAGTTAGACTATAATTCGCAGCTTGTAGAAAAAGAGGGAATGGCTGGTATAGTTAAAATCCTTAAATGGATGGGAGGCCATAACTATACTTCTACCAAAATTGGGCAAGGCAGAGGACAATACTACGCTAATAAAAATGATTATTATAAAAATAATATTGCGCTAATACCGGGTGTTACCGTATCCGGCAGTAAAGTATTTTATAAAGGATCAGAGGTTGTTTTTAAATCGCCACCTACACAAAAAGCGTATAAAACAGTTAATAAGAAGAAAGTACCAAAGACCAAGCAGGATTTTGCTAATGAATACAATGAAAGGAAAGAGCAAGCTGAAGAAGCTTGGGGCTTGCTTACGGATTTTTTGTCTTTTGTAAGAGCTCAGAATAACCCACTGTTATGGGTGGCGACTATGAAAAGCTTAGATAGCAATATGAGTAGTTTACTTAAAGCTGCAGCTAATGTAGAATACTACTTTGTAGGAAATAATGCTTCTGAGCTTAGGTATGAGCACATTATACCTACCAATTACATTATGCTTCAGCTTACGAACCATTTTTGGAATAAAAATGTTAATTTAAAAGCCCTGCAAGAAGCTTATTCTGTAGCTATAATCCCTACGGATATGGACGAAAATATAAACCTGCAGTTTCAATCTACTATGCCTCTTCAGTGGAACCCACTGAAAGACCCCAGCTATGCCCGCTACTACAATTCTACTACGTTCGGTATGAAATACCTTCGCGCTTTAGAGAAGGTCGGCGGCAAAGACAAAGGCACCGTATACGGCCAGCAATGGGTAGATTTTAATAAAAACTCTACAACTAACGCTTCGGAAAATTTAGCGACCGCTAAAAAGGATATCGCTGCAGTTGAATCTTCTAAGCTTAGCAAGCCGCTTGAGGATAATCCTCTTAGCAGAGAATTTAATAACATACTTGAACGCAAAACAGGTGTTGAAGCATTTAAAACATTCTCAGCTGTTCAGGCGCAGAAGCGCGGCGAAAAGAAAGGTAAGTTTAAATTCTTTGTTGCGCCAAGTGTTGATGATTTCAGAGGTTTAGTCAACTATGCATTTGCTAGCAAAGGTAAGCAAGGTGAAGCTGATATGAAATGGCTTGAAGATAACCTAATGACTCCTTACGCTAAAGGTGTAGCCGCTATTAACGGTATACGCCAACAAATTAAAGGTGATTTTAGAACAGCGGTTAAAGCTTTTCCTAATGAATACAAGCTGCTGAATAAGCAGATAGGCAAGACGGGTTTTACTTACGATCAAGCAGTTAGAGTGTACTTGTGGGGTAAAGCCGGTATTAAAGTACCAGGCTTGTCTCAGAAAGACACTAAAATACTGCAAGACGCTATTCGTGAAAACCCAGAGTTAATGGACTTTGCTGATGCAATGCTTGTTGTTGCTCGCCGCGATACTTGGATGGAGCCTAGTGAATACTGGTCAGGCGGTACGTTATTATCGGACCTTAACAGTATGACCGAGAAGATTGGTCGTAAAAAATATTTAGAAAAGTTTATAGCAAACGCTGATGCAATATTTACTACAGAAAACCTAAACAAGATTGAGGCACTGTACGGTAAAGCACATCGCGACGCAATTGAAGACTCTTTGTACTCAATGAAGAACGGTACAAACCGTAATGCAGGAGGCAATAAGCAGGTTAATGCATGGTTAAACTGGATTAATGGTTCTACGGGTGCAATCATGTTCTTCAACAGGCGTTCTGCATTGTTACAGATGCTTTCGTTTACTAACTTTATAAACTGGTCTGACAACAACCCTGTCAAAGCAGCGGCTGCGTTTGCTAACCAAAAGCAATACTGGTCTGATTGGGCTATGATATTTAACTCTGCTAAGCTTAAAGAGCGTCGTGGTGGTTTAAAACAAGACGTAAGTTCTGATGAAATCGCTAGTATAGCTAACGCAAGTAAGAACAGCCCGCAAGCTATCTTAGCTAGGCTGTTACAATTAGGTTTCACGCCTACTCAAATTGCGGATAGTATGGCTATTGCGACTGGTGGTGCTATGTATTACCGCAACCGTGTTAAAGCATTGGTTAAAGAGGGAATGTCACAAAAAGATGCAGAAGCCCAAGCGTTTATTGATTTCTCTAAGAAATCCGACGAAGCTCAGCAGTCTTCAGATCCAGCATTGGTTTCACAGCTGCAAAGAAGCAACCTAGGGCGCCTCATAT
>Ga0181377_1000471_pt1 | contig 15056 bp, 23 predicted proteins | sample LowvirmetaG_9_FD_130160 | JGI IMG/M metagenome (GOLD analysis project Ga0181377, IMG submission 130160) | Marine viral communities from the Subarctic Pacific Ocean - Lowphox_13 viral metaG | ecosystem: Environmental > Aquatic > Marine > Oceanic | place: Subarctic Pacific Ocean | collected...
GAGTTTGATGAAAATGCTAAGTGGGAACGAGAACAAAACGAGGAATAATGAGAGTATTAATTTTTGGTTTGCCAGGTAGTGGTAAAACATACTTAGCAGAACGACTAGTTGAATATTTAGGCGATAAAGTTGCCTGGTTCAACGCAGACAAAGTTAGAGAAGAAGCAGACGACTGGGACTTCTCTGAAGAAGGTAGATTAAGGCAAAATCAACGAATGATTGATTTATGTATAAATGCTGAATTAGAAGGCAAAATTGCTATAGCAGATTTTGTAGCACCATTTGAAAGTGCAAGAAATAAATTCTTTGCTGACTATGAAATATTTGTAGACACAATAGAAGCAGGTAGATTTGAAGATACTAACAAAGTATTTGAAAGACCAATGGCAACAGACTACAATGTACGCGAACAACGTGGCGATGTAGATGCTAAAATAATTGCTTATGAAATTGGGCAAAGATTTATATGGGATAACCAATCACCCACAACACAAATGCTTGGAAGATTTCAACCTTGGCATCCTGGACACCAAGCACTATTTGATAGAGCATTGGCTAAACACAATCAAGTGTTTTTAATGGTTAGAGATATGCCAACAGATGAAAAGAATCCTTTTCCAGTACATGAAGTTGTAGAAAACTTACAACAAAGTTTATGTAATTTTGCTGGCAAGGTAAAAATAGAGGTTGTACCTAACCTCTTAAACATAACGTACGGTAGAGATGTTGGATATAAAATTGAGCAAGAAGTTTTTGACGATGCTATACACGATATCAGTGCTACTAAAATACGTGAACAAATGAGAGAAGAAGGAAAATTATAATGGCAGACGACCACGGTATGGCAACAGCATATCACTTAATGAGAAAAATTACACAATGGCATCACGATAGAAATTTAATTGACGGTGCTACAGATAAAGATCAATTAGCAAAACTCATACAAGAAATGGGCGAACTAAGTGACAATATCTGTAAAGGCAAAGACGTTGCAGATGACATTGGTGATATGATTGTTGTGTTAATTAATATAGCAGAAAGAAACGGTCTTACAATAGAAGACTGTTTAGAACAAGCATGGAATGATATCAAAGACCGTAAAGGCAAAATGGTTGATGGTATCTTTGTTAAAGAAGGAGATTTATGACTTACGAATTTACAAGCGAAAGTGTCTCAGAAGGACACCCAGATAAAATAGCAGACCAGATATCAGATAGAATTGCTGATTATATTATAGCAGGCAATAGCAGTCATAGGGCGGCAGTTGAAACATTAGTTACAACTAACCTTGTTACTATAGCAGGCGAATATAAAAGTTCTGTGCCAATTAACAAAGATCAAATTGATGAAATTGTTAGAGGAGTTGTTAGAGAAATTGGTTACGAGCAAGAAGGTTTTCATTGGGAGAATCTAAAGATATATAATGAACTACACGGTCAGTCACCAGATATTGCTTTAGGCACAGATGACTTTGGTGCCGGTGACCAAGGACTAATGTTTGGATATGCTTGTAAAGAAACACCGACATATATGCCAAGTGCAATATATTACAGTCATAAAATATTGCAATACTTAGCAAGTGAAAGGAGAATATCGTATTCATGGTTAGGCCCTGACAGTAAAGCACAAGTCACAATGGAATATGACAGCATAAATCATCCTGTAAGAGTTAGTAGGGTAGTATGTAGCAGTCAGCACACAGAAGAATTCAGTTTAAATGCTGTACAAGACGGTATAAAAGAATTAGTTATCAAAGCACTAGAAGAAGCAGGTGCACCAATTGATGATGAAACCGAATACCTAATTAATCCAACAGGAAAATTTGTAATAGGAGGACCAGATGGAGATACAGGACTTACTGGACGAAAAATTATTGTTGATACTTATGGCGGGTATGCTCCACATGGCGGCGGTGCTTTTTCAGGTAAAGACTGCACTAAAGTCGACAGATCAGCGGCATATATGGCTAGATATTTGGCAAAGAACATTGTAGCATCAGGCCAAGCAGATAACTGTACAGTACAACTAAGTTATGCTATTGGTGTCAAAGAGCCAACAAGTGTATATGTATATGCTGATGGTGAAGTTAGAGCCGACTTAGCAGATATACTAAGAGAAAAAGTTGACCTAACTCCAAAAGGTATTATAGATAAATTTAATTTGTTCAACATTAACTTAGCAGATACAACTAACTATGGACACTTTGGTAATACATCAATGCCGTGGGAACAAATTGATTTATTTTAATGAAAGAATTTTATCAAGATTTAAAGAATGCAATAAGAACTGTACCTGACTTTCCGATACCTGGAATACAATTTAGAGACATTACAAGTCTTATAGAAAATCCACTAGCATTTAACAAAGCACTAGTAGACTTAACATCATTATCTTTTAAGGCAACAAAAATAGTAGGCATTGAAAGTAGAGGATTTGTATTTGGTGCCCCAATAGCCAGAGACTTAGACTTACCTTTTATTATGGCAAGGAAGCCAGGTAAATTACCCAACAAAACATACAAAAAAGATTTTGATTTAGAATATGGAAGTACAAGTCTAGAGATTCAGAAAAATACAAATTTTGTTGAAACTGATAAAGTTATTATTATAGATGACTTGATAGCAACAGGTGGTACAGCACTAGCCTGTGCCGATCTAATACATGAAAATTTTAATGTGCCAAAAGAAAATATCACAGTACTGGCAGTAATAGACTTGACAGACTTAGGTGGATTTGCTAAAATAACTGAACAAGGATACAACGCCGGTGCTCTTATAGAATATGAAGGTGAATAATGGCAAAGAAACCATTGCTACAAATAAAAGATATAATGTCTGCTGTAGATCGCAAAGACTACAACTACTACACTAATCTTACAGACGAACAACGCAAAAGTTTAAACTTGTGGATGACTCAGCGATATGCTAGTAGTGTGCAAGGTAAATTCGCAGGACACTATCTAGTAATGATAAATGAGTTTATGAATACCAACTGGAGTGATGTAAGTAAGCACCCTGAATTACAATGGAAACTGATGTGTTTAGCAGGCGTAGGCAAAAGTCAATTTCATCCTTTTGTAAAAGTACCAAAAGCAAAAAGAAAAAAAGATAAAGTAGAAGAATTAATTAGAGAAATTTTTCCATTAGCAAAAAATGATGAAGTAGAATTATTGCTAAGTATGAATACAAAAGAAGATTTAAAAGTGTTAGCAGAAGTTAATGGGTTAGATGACAAAGAGATAAAGGAAATATTTAAGTGAGTTTAACATGTGCATATTGTGGGAAAACATTTATGAGTGAAAGAACTCTAAGTGCTCATATGTGTGTGCAAAAAAGACGACACACAGACAAAGACTTAACACATGTAAGATTGGCATTTAGAACATTCCAAAAGTTTTATGAAATAAACATGCACAATGCAAAAACTAAAACATATGATGAGTTTGCTGACAGCAAATATTATCAAGGATTTGTTAAGTTTGGTAGAAAGATGGTTAAGGAAGATTTATTGGAACCTGAAAACTATGCAGAGCACTTGATTAGAGAAAGTGTAAAATTAGCAGACTGGACAAAAGATGCTACATATGATGTATATCTAAAACAATTAATTAAAAAGGAACCAGCACAACGAGGCATCGAAAGAAGTGTAAAATGTATGCAGGCGTGGGCAGAAGAAAAAGGCGAAGACTGGTCAGATTATTTTAGAAAGGTATCACCACAACTAGCAGTTTATCATATTAGAGGCGGCAAAATTACGCCATGGTTTTTATTTTTAAGTGAAAGCGGTCAGGATCTGTGGAGTAATTTTAACAGCGAACAAGTTGAACTAATAAAAGATATAGCAGACCCAGGGTTTTGGAGAAGAATATTTTTAAAGAACACAGAAGAAGTTAATTTAGTGCAAGACATAGCGGAGGCATCAGGCTTATGAAAAAAAGAGAAGAAATGTTAGTAATTACAATGGAAGAATGTGCAGAACTTATACAAGCATGTAGTAAAATGATAAGGTTTGATGAACCGTGTGATTACAAACAATTACAAGAAGAAATTGGCGATGTAATGTGTATGCTGGAAATACTTAAAGACGGTGGCCTTGTAACTGAAGAGCAAATACAAAAACGTATGGCAGTAAAAAAAGAAAAATTAATAGAGTGGAGTTTATTGTTTAGTGAAGATTGATTTTGATGTAGACATCGATATGGCTAACCGCGATAAGTTACTGTCTGTGCTTAGGCACGTCAAGGGTAGTATCAAACGTCCAGGTGGCATGGAAAAACACAACACAGGCGTTTATATACAGCCTGTGCCCCATGATCCTGTGACAGAGTTAAGTAATATTGATCATAAAGTAGCAGATGATTTAGGATACTTTAAATTAGATGTACTAAACAATAGTGTGTACAACAATATAGAATCAGAACAAGAGTTAGATAGATTATGTAATCAAGAACCAGTATGGGATTTGTTTGGTGCTAAAGAAATTGTAGAACAATTATTCCATATTAGTAATCACTATGATATTGTTAATCAACATAAACCTACAAACATTGATCAACTAGCAATGATTCTTGCAATGATTAGACCAGGCAAAAGACATTTAGTTGGTAAGAGTTGGAAAGAAATTGAAAAGGATGTTTGGGTTAAAGGTGACAACGAAACTTACTCCTTCAAGAAGTCCCACGCATATAGTTACGCCATGGCAATAATTGTTCAATTAAATAAGTTAGTCAGCCTTCTTGACTAATTGGATTGTTCTTCTTTTAATTCTTTTCTTAACTAGATTGTGAATGCTGGTCACTGGACCAAACAAAACTTCTATATCTTTGTTGTTAAATGTTTTTAAACAATTTCTGAACGCTCTCATTTCATTAAATAAAAACACATCAATAGGAATTTGCCGATTACTTTCCCACCACCACGTTTCACCTAATTCTACAAATTGTTTTTTATCTTCAGGTGCTACTAGCACATTATAATCGTAGAATGATGTAACCGCATTGTCTTGATTTTGAACTATACCAAAGTATTCTTTCTCACCATAAGTAAGCATAGTAAAGAAAGGAAACTTTTCTTGTATTTCCTTTTGGTCCTGCATAACTTTATTTATACCTCTCTAGATAAATATAATAGAAGGAATGAGCATGTATGAGCAACTTAACACTATTAATGTATCAAACAAACACCCTGAATCTTGTAAAGAAGCAGGAAAATTTTTATGTGGATAACAAAAGTATGAACAGAAAAGAATTTATAGTACACAAAGGAATGGATAATATTATATACATAACTATCCAAAACCAAGATAGAAAGAAACAAAACGTTTACAACGACGAAATACAAGCGGACATAATAAAGTATTCCACTAATGAAAAAGTCCTAACACGTTTTGCAAAACCTGGTTTGAATCAAGGTACAGCAGAATTAAAATTATCAGAAGAAGATATGAATTCTCTTGTAGAAGGCCAATACAAAGTGTCATTTAAAAATGTTGCTGAAGACGGTACTAAAACTCCAATCTATTCTGACTATAATAACGGTATTATTTGTACTTTAATTGTTAAGAACGATGCAAACCCTTCTCCCATACCAACACAGGTTGCAAACGTTTGGACACAAACTAAAAATACTAACAACGGCGATGCCGCAAATGTTTTTACAAGTGGATCATTTGAAGGCAACCAGCATAAAAACTTTAGAGATGCAACTCATACAATAGGACTATACTCAACTACCTTTACAGGAAATGTTTTTGTAGAAGGCAGTTTAAGTTTACAAGCACCTTCAAGTGATGATTCAAATTGGGCAAGTGTGCCAGTAGTAAACAATTTAGAAAGGATTCCAATGGCAAATATTTCCGGACCTACTTACTATAGTTTTATTGGTAATTTTAATTATTTAAGATTTAAATATTCACCTGGTACAGGCAACTCAGGAACTTTCAGCAAGATTCTTCTCAGAAATTAAATAGCATTATGCATAAATTAAACAATGGTATTCACGCCTTTGTATTTCCTACCCGATGTGGTACACGTTGGCTGGGCCAAATATTGTTTGAGCATAAACTATTAGACTATATTGCACCTAATCATTTTTTAGATATAAAAGAATATGACCAAAACCTACAAAACATTATGTTTGTGAGAAACCCGTTTACAAGAGAACGCAGTATATACAGATGGCGTAAAACTGTACATCCAGAACAATACGAAAATATTACATTTAGCGACTTTGTAAACAGTGATCTTTTCTATGATGAACCTACATGGACTGGCACATACCAAAATAATATAAAATTAATAGATAAGTTTGTGCATTTAGAAAACATAAGTACATTCTTAAAACAATCACTTAACCTCGATACAAAATATAGCCAAGAATACAATGAACCGGCAGACATAATAGAAGATGTAAACGCCTATACTAATGACATGAAGCAAAAAGTATTAGACAAATACAAAGACGATATAAAACTGATAGATTTTGACTTGACTTCGTACGTTTAATCTAGTATAATAACAGCAATGGAGCACTCTGACGCAATACAACAGGTACATGAGTTACTAACATCTCACTTGCCTCACAAACATAAAAAGACACCTGCAGGTTGGGTAACTTTTAATTGTCCTGTGTGCAATGACAAAAGAGGTAGAGCAGGCGTAATTGCAACAGGTCCTAAGATTGCATACAACTGTTTTAACTGTGGTTTCTCTACAGGCTGGAGTCCTAGTAAAAAGATTGGTAAAAAGTACAAAGACCTTGCAGTAAAGTTAGGTGCAACTAACGAAAGTGTAAAGAAACTTGTACTGGAACTAATGAAAATAGAAGAATTTGATAACACAACTGACGAAATTGTTGTTAATTATGAAAAGTTTAAACCAGTAGCATTGCCTAAAGTTACAGATGTAAGAGATGTTCCGCATTTGCCTCATAATGTAACACATGAGAACGTAATGCTTTATGCTAAAGAGAGAAAATTGTTAGAAACAAATTATGATCTGTTTATATGTGATGACTTTATGTTGAAGAACAGACTGATAATACCATTTTACTATAACCAAGAAGTAGTAGGGTATGTAGGAAGGCACATAAACCCGCCTACAAAAGAAACTCCTAAGTATATAAACAACAGTCAAGCAGGGTATGTATTTAATATAGACAAATACATATACTCAGATAGAGAAATTGTGGTAGTAACAGAAGGTGTTATAGATGCTATCCTAATAGATGGTGTTAGTGTGTTAGGTAATACCATGAACGAAAGACAGATACAACAGATAAATTCGTTAAATAAAAGAGTAATACTTTGTCCTGATAGAGATGCACCGGGCAAAGACTTAATAAGGCAGGCCGCTGAACTAGGGTGGGAAGTAAGTTTCCCGCCTTGGCACACAGACATCAAAGATGTTGGTGATGCGGTTACCAAGTATGGCAGACTTTTGACATTATCTAGTATAATTAAATATGCTGTCGCAAATAAAATTAAAATTGAAGTGCAGAGCAAAATGTTATGAGTGATATAAAAGACTACGGCGAAGATATACAAGAACTGTTTCTAAGATTCTTAGTTACAGATCCTGATGTATTCGTAAGGGTAAACAATATCGTTGAGCCTTACATGTTTAATAGAAAATACAGAGAAGCAGTAGAGTTTTTAAAAGACCATGCTAACAAATATGCTAGTATTCCGACACTAGAACAACTAGAAGCAGTGAACGGCATAGAATTAAAGCCAGTCGAAGATGTACATGACAGTCATATGAATTGGTTTATGGATGAGTTTGAAACTTTCTGTAGACACAAGGCATTAGAAAAAGCAATACTGGACAGCACAGACTTATTAGAGCAACATGACTATGGTAGTGTAGAAGCACTTATCAAAGAAGCAAGTGGTGTTGGATTAGTAAGTGATTTTGGTTTAGATTATTATGAAAATCCTAAAGAAAGATTACAATGGATCAAAGATCAAGCAGGTGCAATTAGCACAGGCTGGAAAAACTTTGATCAGAAACTGTATGGTGGACTAAACAGAGGCGAACTTACAGTATTTGCAGGTGGATCTGGTGCAGGAAAAAGTTTGTTCTTACAGAACTTAGGTGTAAATTGGAGTCAGGCAGGTCTTAATACTGTATATTTAAGTTTAGAGTTGAGCGAACAACTGTCAAGTATGCGTATTGATGCTATGGTTAGTGAATATGCAACCAGAGATGTCATGAAAAACATGGATGATGTTCACCTAAAAGTAGTAATGAAAGGTAAAGGTGCAGGCAAATTCCGTATAAAACAGATGAGCAATGGTGTAAATGCTAACGATATTAGATCATTTATTAGAGAATATGAGATACAAACAGGCGTAAAAGTTGATGCATTATTGGTAGATTACTTAGATTTAATGATGCCAATTAGCGGAAAAGTGTCGCCAAGTGACTTGTTTATTAAAGATAAGTATGTTTCTGAGGAATTGCGTAACTTAGCAGTAGAATTAAACATACTTTTAGTTACAGCATCGCAGTTGAATAGAGGTGCTGTAGAAGAAATAGAGTTTGATCACAGTCATATTGCAGGTGGTATTAGTAAAATACAAACAGCAGATAATGTTGTGGGTATATTCACAAGTAATGCTATGAGAGAACGTGGTAGATATCAAATACAATTTATGAAAACACGTTCTAGTAGTGGTGTTGGCAGTAAAGTGGATTTAAAGTTTAATCCAGAGACATTGCGTATTGAAGATCTAGAAGAAGATGAAGAAGCATACGATACAATTAATACTATAACAATGACTGAAACATTAAAACGCTCATCAGCAATAAGAGACGACGAAAACTCCACAAATGAAAGTGTAGACATAGTTCAACAAGGTTTGGAACTAAGGAATCTCCTCAAGAAGAAGTAAAATAGATAAATATGCTTAAACGGAGATAAAATGTCCTTAAATCACAGATCAATCTTAGAAGAATTAAACTCAATTGTTTCGGAACGAGACAAATTAAATGTTATTGAATCAAGAGGTAATCATATAATAAAGAGTGCTCTTAACTTAATTGAATTAATTCAAGAAAACTTTGATGAAGCAGAAGCATTAGACTTGCAAAGACGTCTAATAAATTCTATCAAAGGCAATAGACCTGAAAGATTTGTGAAAGGCGTACAGATTATCAAAGAATCAAGGTCTAAAGCAAATGAAAATAACTGAAGTATTACAAGAAAAACAAGATAAAAGCAAGTCAGTAAACAGACTAGCCGCATTGGACAAAGACGGCGACAAAGTGCTGTGGAAAGATGTTTTAAAAGATCCTGGCAAATCACATGCAGAAATAGAAGTAGATGGCGTAGATTATAAAATTTATATTGACGGTGCTGATAATGTCATGTATGTCTTTGATGCAAGTAGAGGAGTATTTGTTAAAGCAGACCAAAACTTTATAAGAAGAGCAACCGGACAGAATACAAGTGCAAGATTCAAGGCGGCACTTAACAAGATACCAGGCGTAAAGCAAATAAGAAAATTCATGAAACCGTTTGATCCAGACGACATGTCTGCACCAGGATCTGCACAGGTGGCAAAGACAAACAACTGGCTGGGACAAAGAGGCGCAAGAATGGGTGGCTATATAGATAATTTTATTGCAAAAAGAAAAAATCAGAGAGTTGCACAAAGCAATTGGATAAACGTATATGGTGTTAATCCACCTAAACCAAATGATACTATTGTTTGGTTAACAGCAGATGGTAAAAAGGCTACAGGTAAACTTATTTCAGAATTAGGTTCAGATACGGATGGTGATGGTGTACCAGAACTCAGTATTAAAATGGCACAAGGCACGATTGCAATAAAAAGCACATCAGTTATATCAATTAATGGAGTACCGTTACAGAAACAGAATATGGGTAAGCCAACCCCCCAAGGTCAACAAAGCAATGATCCAGGAGATACAGGCTTAACTAATCCAAATACAAATCGCGATCCAGCAGAAATATAATATGAAAGCAGTTGATCTCACCAAAGGATACTTAACTGAATGTGTAATTCATCATAGACTTGATGAAAGCAAGAACACTCATTTAGAACATTTAGAAGATCTAATATTCAATGATGGCTTACCAGGTGGCAAACAAGCAATTAACTATCTTGTAAGTTTCTATGAGATGCTTAAAGGTAGTGCCAAAACAAAATTTAACTTAACAACCAAATGGGACGGTGCCCCGGCAATATTTGCAGGCATAGATCCAGAAGACAATCAATTTTTTGTTGGTACAAAAGGTGTATTTAATAAAAATCCTAAACTCAATAAAAGTTTAGCAGACATAAAAGTAAATCACGAAGCACCAGGACTACAACAAAAACTAGAACAGGCATTTACACATCTACAAAAATTAAATATCACAGGTGTTATACAAGGTGACTTGCTATTCACAGAAGGCGATATACAAAACGCCACAATAAAAGGTGAAGAGTTTATAGTATTCAAGCCAAACACAATTATATATGCCATACCAGCAGACAGTGACTTAGCAAAAGAGATTTTATCAGCAAAGGTTGGCATAGTTTTCCACACTGAATATGTTGGTGGTCCAACACTAGCAGACATGAGTGCAAAATTTGGGTATGATGCAAGTGGATTAGGTAATGGCAGTAATGCAGGCGTATGGTATAGAGATGCAATTATAAAAGATTACTCAGGGCAAGTAACATTAACAAAAGATGAGTCAGAAAATTTAAAAAATTCTATAGAAAATGCAAATCAAAAATTATCAGCAATAAGTGATTTAGAATTTTTAAAGAACAGCGAGTTTGGAGTAACTATCAAAGACAGATTAAAAACAAGTGTAAATAAAATTATAAGAGATCAAAATAAGTTTGAACAAGATCCAAAAACATTTGCAACAGCATTTATAAATGATTACAAAGAACTAATGAGAAATGCAAAAAAGAAATTAAAAACACCAGCCAATCAAGTTAAGAAAGCAGAAACTATGTTGAAAGGCATAAAATTTATAGAAGAAAATCAAACAGAACTTGAAAACGCATACATAGTATATTTAGAACTAATTAGAGCAAAAGAATTAATAGTTAGCAAATTAGCAAACGTAAAACAAATTGATACATTTGTACAAAACCAAGATGGCGATTACGATGTTACAGGCGAAGAAGGATTTGTTGCAGTTGATCATATAGGCAATGCAATTAAGTTAGTTGACCGATTAGACTTTAGTGCAAAAAACTTTGGCACAGGGAGACCAGGAGCATAATGGACTTGCAACTATTAAACGAATTACAAGAAAGTAGATTGTACAGAACTACTGATGGATTTCAACCATACAAAAAAGAAGATATAGCAGAATTGCTAATGATAACAACAATGATGGTGTATATGTTTGCACACGATACAAAATATAAGCCTTTTGCAATTCAATATGCTAATGCTAGTGTAAGACACGGCAAGTTTCGTGCAAGTAGATTAGGTGCAAACGATTTATATATGATTGCATACACTATCAATTCTAAATACAAAAAGAATTATAAGTTTAATGATCAACTATTACATCAGTTTATGATAAAGTTAGCAAAAGGACAATTACCAAATGCAAATTACTTTTTACGTTTACAGAGACAATTAAAACTTAATGACATGTCAATACAGAATGTAAGACGATTAATTTCTGATTGGCCTAAGTTAAAATATAGACAAAAACAATTAGCAGTTACAAAAATGTTGCATATAATGAGAGCAAAAGCAGTAAGAAGTGACTTATATAAAACATTAAACAAGTTTGCTAAAGAAAGAAACTATAAATTAGCAAATGCAACAAACAAAGAATTAGATAAATCCACAAACCAAACTACACTTAAACGTTTAGCAGTAGCAGGTGCTTCTGCTTATGTAGGTGCAGAATTTGGTCCACGTATAACAGGCGGAAGACTAGGGCCTAAGTCCGCGGCAGGTTTGGCAGGCGTTGCCGCATACTGGCAAAGTAGAAAAAGGTCATAAATAGTATTATGAAGATATTTGAAGTAACAGAATCAATAAACGAAGATTTCCAAGATACCAGGGCGGCTTACAATCAACGTGTGCAAAAAGGTCAAGATACACAGAAAGCCGATATAGGTAAAGATACAGGTCATGCCAAAAACACTGGTGTTGACTATGTTGACCAAGTGAATCAGAAAAAAGCAGACTCAAGATCATCCGCAGAAAAAGAAACAGATGCAGAAAAAGAGTTTAAGAAAAAATTAAAAGCCTTAGATATTGAGCCTGGCACAAAACCTGACAGTAAAACATCCGCTGACCTAAGAAGAGCCCGTACTACATCAGCACTTAGAGGTAGAGGGCGAAGATCAGATGGTGAAAACGGCGATTTCAAAACAGGTTCTGATGGTAGACAACTAAAGCATGACAGATTTTATCAAGACGATCAATTGGGAGATTACGATTCAGTTCTTCCTAAACTAGGTCTAAAGAAAGGTGTTGATAGTGTTAAGAAATACGCCGCTAACTTTGTTAGAGATCCATCAAAAACAATGGCGAACCTTCGCTACAAGTTCAAAGATTTACTACAGAAGTAAATAATTCTGATAAATAAACATAACGGCTGGAGAAATTCAGACATTAATTAGGAGATAAAAATGGCATTAGTAGGACTAAGTCAAGCAAATCCAAATAGAGTTGATGAAGAAAAATTCTTTATTGGCAAAGAAGTAACTTTAGTAGATTTAGACTTTGGTGCGGCAGTTAACGGTTCAATGGGACCAGCAGGCGCAGTTGAGGCAGTATTTGAAGCAATCCAAGGCGAAGGTGTAAACATCTTAGGCCACGGACCACTACATAGCACAAACGTAAACATGAGTTTGATGTTAGAAGGTGAGTTTGGAGCAGATACTTATGACGGATCAAACAGTGAAACACTAGCGGCTCATTTAGAAGACGTTGTTATTGCATTAGGAACAGTAGATGGTATTAACTTAGCATCAGCAACTGTTGTTGCAAAAACATTTGTATTGTAAGACATTTACTTTAATAAAAGAGGGAGTCAAGGCTCCCTTTTTTTATGGGTTTTTGATAAATAAAAGTAACCAAGTTATAGATCTAAGTTAAAAAAACTTTCTATAACGCAGAATAAGTAGGAGTCATATCATGGCATTAGTACAATTTGAAAGTAGCCAAGCAGGACAAGGCATTGGCAACGGACTAGGTTCAAAAACAGACATAGTTAATATTGCAAAAACAAATATCACAACAGCAGAATTAAAAACAATTCTTGAGGATATGCAATTTGACGGTTTTGCAGTAGCAGGAGTTGGTACAGCAGACGGTTCAGCATTCGTAAGTGGAACAACAGACGCAGTTATTGTTGCATTACAAGGCGCAGGCGCAGACTATACAGCAGAAGGATCTAACGCACACGGTGTTACCGGTGCAGTCACATCAGTATTATCAATCTTTAAAGACTAATTTTAATTAGTTTTTAGTTTTTAATAAACTTTAAAAAGCACTCTTAGGAGTGCTTTTTTTATGGCTGTTGGAAATCAATCATAATATTACCACAAAATGATAAATATGCTTATAGAGAGACACACGGAGAAATTATGGCACAAACAAAAGCAGGTGGATTAGTTACATCAAGTGAAACACTCACAGGTGATGTAGAATTTTTTACACTATTCACGTCATTAGACATAACTGCCACAGAAGACTTTACAGATAATACACAAAAAGATTTTGAAAGCATGGTACAAGTTATTAGTTTGAGAGCACAGCCAATGCTAATGAACACACCTATCACAGTAGACGGAGTATCAGCAGGATTAGATGACTACGGAGCACCAAGTTTAACAGGTGCAGGATGGGTATTTAAGTTTGCATTTGAGAGACAAGGAGCTCACACATTAGACACACTGAAAGATGAATTAAATGGTATTGTATTAAATGGCGGTACTATTGATACTAAAAGTTCAGTAAATACTGAATTTTCTAAACAGGACGTATTATAATGGCAGACAAAGATCTAGATAAAAAACCAGCAGAGCAACTTTATGCAGGTGATCCTGAATTAAAAACGCAAGTTATTGCAGACATGTTAAGGATCGAACAAGTAACATCAGAAATCAAAGAATTCAAACTAGAAGTAAAATCACATTTTTCTAAAATAGAAAATTGGTTAGTGGGTATTATGGCAGGTGTATTTGCCACAATGTCTAGTTTAATCATAGCATTAATATTTAAGTTATTTTAAAATGAGAGTAGTTGAAGTAGAAGAAGTAATGGAGGCCAAAATGGTCTGGGCCAAGCGAGGCAAGAAAATTGTTCGTAAGGTCAGATGTACCAGTGGTCCACGCAAAGGCAGAATGGTGTCTAGTGCAAGCCAATGCTCTAAACCAATCAACTTAAAGAAAAGAATGACGCTCAAAAAGACAAGAGCAAAAATGGGTAAGAGAATGGCAAGGAAGGCCGCTAGAACTAAAAGGCGTAATCCAGTAAGTAAAAGAGTAGCAAGGTTGAATAGAAGACGATGAAAATAAAAGACTTGCACGAATACAATAAAGGAATCCAAGACCCTAATTCTGATGCAAAAAATTCAATGCCGGCATCACTGTCACCAGAAACAGAAAAAGAAATAGCAAAAGGCCTCAAAATGGTAGACCCTACTTTGAATGGCAGGATGGCCGCTAAAGGTCTTAGCAATCAAATACAAGGCAAAAAACCTACTCCAGGCCAATTACAACAAAAATCAGGCTTTGATATAAACATTGCAAAGGCTGTAAAGGATCCTGCACTAAGAAATCAAATGAAATCCATATTGAAAAAAGCAGGTGAAATGGATATAGATGAAAACACCCTTGCTAAAAAAATATTAAAAAAATTAACAGGTAAAAAAGCACTAACAAAATTCAAAAGAAGATCTAAACTACTCAAAGAAGCAGATCCTACATTATGCGAAATAAATTTTAATAAAAAAGAAATAGCAAAAGGTTCGCTGGAACTACCTATAAAATGTGGATTTGAAGCAGAAACATTTTTCTATTCAGTAGAAAGCAGTGGCGCCAGTGACGATGTAGAC
>Ga0181377_1000472_pt1 | contig 15013 bp, 38 predicted proteins | sample LowvirmetaG_9_FD_130160 | JGI IMG/M metagenome (GOLD analysis project Ga0181377, IMG submission 130160) | Marine viral communities from the Subarctic Pacific Ocean - Lowphox_13 viral metaG | ecosystem: Environmental > Aquatic > Marine > Oceanic | place: Subarctic Pacific Ocean | collected...
TAATGAATCTCTTTTTTGTACTGCCATTGATAATCTTATAAGAAACGGTCTGAAGTATAATGACAGTAAAACAAAATGGGTAAAGATTAAAATGATTGATCATAATCACCTTGCAATTATTGATAATGGAAGAGGAATGTCAAGTGATCAATTTAGAAAAATGATGAAGCCGTATGTTCGAGCAAGGTGTCAAAAAGAAAGTGGAAGCGGATTAGGTTTAAATATTTGTGTTGCAATTTTAAAAGAGCACGAATTTGAAGCAAAAGTAGAAAAACTTGAAAAAGGAACCATGATCGTAATAGATATAGAAAGGGGACTTTAGTACCTTTCACTTTGTTTTTGTTTTTGTTTTTGGAGAAAAAATGATTGATTCTATTTTGCTTGTTGATGATGAGAATTTATTCCACCTGGTGTTTGAAGATGCATGTTCGTTATTGGATATAACATTAAATTTACAGTCTATGACATCTGCTGATAGGGCAGCAGATCTTTTTAGGGTATGGCAAAAAAAGCCAAAAGGAAAGCCTGACTGTGTGTTTGTAGATTTAAATATTGTTGGTTCTTCTTTTAACGGAATTGAATTAACACGTAAAATAAATTATGAATATGGTAATGGTGTTGTCATAGGAATAATAAGTTCATCAGCTGACAACGAAGAAATGGGCAAGGCTATTAGTGCTGGTGCACAATTCTGGATTGTAAAATCAGATGATATTGAACCTCGTCTTGAAGAGTTCAAAAAAGATTATGATGGCTATTCAGACAGGACAAACAAGTTTAAGGTTTATAAGTGAAAATTTCTTTTTGCCAAAAAGATGTAGATCAATTAATAAAACTATCTGAAGATAAAAATATATTCTTAGAAGGTAATATAATAAAAGTAATTGAATCTGATGATGAAAACTTTAAAAACTATCTTATAAAAGCAAAAGAAAAAGATTCTTCTACGAGAAAGAAAAGATTAGAGATAACAAGACAAGTCCAGGATCAAAACAAGCTGTTAGAAAAAAAGGCATTAGAGAAAGAAAAGTTGATGGATGATTTAAAGCTAGCCTTGACAGATGCAGAAGGTGCAAAGGAAGCAGCTCTAAATGATCTAGATTTAATTCAAAAAAAGAGCCAATTTGAACTAATGGGTCAAATTATCAAAGTAGCTCTGTGGGTCATTATGAGCGTCGGAATACTAACTACACTATTATATGTCGTCGCCCTTTATACGAAAGGGTCGGGCCCAGATACTACGCTTATAGGAAATACTTGGTCTAACCTCTTAGGAATATTGCTTACAAATTCATTTAGCATTGTTGGTACTATTATGGGTGTTAAATATGCTAGCAACGAAAAAAAGGAAGAAAACTAGTAACTTTAATCAATGTGTAAATTGATAAATTTATTATTATAATAATAATATAAAATAATAATAAAGGAGGCAAATTATGCTGAATAGAATTGCATTTGTATCTGCATTAACTGAAGGATTAACAACAGTTATTCCTCTTCAAGAAGATGAGATAGTTTCTTCGTTTGAGATAGTAACAGATTACCTAGAGGAAAACTTTCCTGGTTTTTCAACTGAACTTATTGAAGGCGAAGAAAATTATGAAATTAAAGTAAACCAAGGTATTGACTTTGCTTACACGATTCAATTTGTTGATAATAAAATATTCATATTAAATGATGATAATTTTAGCCCATCAACAGAGCTTGCAGGATCCCTTTACGGTATCCTGATGATTATGTCAACATATCTAATTGTTAGACTTAATTCTTTTTCTTTTACTTCTCAGGAAGTTTCTCCTGATGTTTATCATGCTTCAGCATACATCACTGAGGATGAAGTAACAGATTTCCCAAAGCTTGATACAAAAATCAATCTAGACAAAGAAACAGAAGATACACGAGGTTTTGATAAAAAAGAAGACAAGGAGGAGGATTCTGATTTTGATGATGAATGGATTTAAAATGCTTGTATTATCAATGTGAATTTTGTTTATATTTTAAATAAAATATAAAAACAAACAATAATATAAAAATATATGGAGGAATTATTCTTAAAGCCTTTTGTAATAGAAATTTTGTCTTTTGTAACAAGACAAGTAAATCAAAGTCTTCCAAACCTATAAAAGGTCAATATTACATTGTACACAAAAGAGTTGAAACTAGTTGGGGTTCTAAATTAATACTTTCAAATGAATCGGGTGATGAAATATGGGGTGACCCTTCTTATCTGGACATAGTCGAACTCCATAGTATGGAACCCTTAGTTAAAGAAAAACTATTGTCGGGATATGAATTGTTTTTAGATTCAATTTATACACCGGCAATTTGTACAATTACAAATAAAAAAAGTGCAGGTTATGAAGTTATTTTTTCTTCGGGTCAGAAAATCTTTTTAACATCAAAGCTTGTAAGAAACTTTGAAGAATTTAAAAATAAAAAAATTAACGAATCTATTGCAATTGAAATACCCGTTTGGTTTGCAAAGAAAAACAACATTATAAAATCATGAGGAGAATCAATGAAAGATATTGAAATCTTAACATTTGAAAAAATTTCTGAAAGATCATTTCGGGCAACTGGCCGAATTGAAAGTAGAGAATTTGAAGCAAAAACAATTGTATTTAAAGGCAATCCTATCTTTAAAATATTCGAAGATGGCATTATAAAAACGGCATTAGAATCTAATTTTACTGTTGGAGAAAAAATGTCTGTTGCAAGACTTTTAAAGAAATATTCACAAGGAAAAGTTGACAAACAAGGGCGACCATCAAACGATCAAAAAAGTTCTGGTATTGGTCTTGTAATACAGCTTCAAAATCAAATCGACAATCTTTTGCTAGAGAACAAAACACTAAAAGGTTTGCTGCAAGTCAACAGTATTGAATATAACCTAGAAAACAAAATCACGGAGGTGAACAGTGAAAATCGGTGATTTGGCAAGATCCATATATACAGGTGAACTCTTCGTCGTAACCTCGCTGGAGGATAATGGAGGATACCATAATGCATGGCTTATTCCAGGAGGAAAAGAATTCCTCGTGCCTAAAGAGCACCTGGAGGTGTATTTATGAAATACATTTCTAAAAAATTTCAACCATACATGACAAATAAAGATAAAAAAGATTACAAAAATCTTAAAAAATCTAGATTGGAATACAAGAAAGAAGCCAACAAAATTATTAATGATAAGATGTCTGATATGGAAAGTTGTAACTCAAATATTACATACATCTCAAGAAAAATAATTAGAATAGACAATCTAATATTTGATATTGAATTCAAAGCCCTTGAGTGTGCAGAAAAAAATATTTGTAAAGAAGGCAATATTGTTTGTCACGATCGAGCAAAAAATATAAAATTTATTGTCGGTGAAAAGAAAAATAGAGATCATTATACTTGTTATGATGTGTACTCAATGTCTAAAATTAAAGATATTCACTGGAAATCATTAGTAAAGTTTTATTCAATTGATAAAATCTCAGAATATTGAAAGGAGAAAATATGAAATACATTTCAAAGAATATTCAAAAATATCTAACAAAAGAAAATCTTAAATCATATAAATCATTGTGCAAACAAAGGACACTTTTTATAAAAACATCCAGGCCTAATCCTGTTGTAATGTATAACAAGTGGGCTAAAAGAAGATGGACAGGAATCCCAGGTAGACATAGTTTTTATTATATTGAAGATCCAAATGAAAAACAGATCTGGAAAGATTACTGGAACAAGATAGGTTTCTTTTGTTATAAAATTTCCAAAATAGAAATGTCTGCTTTAGAAGAAAAGGAAAGAATAACCTGCAAACCAGGAACTATGTTAAAATACATTTCTGGCAGGAATGATAGTGACTATCGAAAGGGTTTAAGGTTTTTACTTGAAGAAAAATCTGATAGGGATCATTACTCTCTTGTCTCAATTGGAGGTCATTCTTCGTTTGAAAGAAGAATCTGGAAATGGAAATGGGTTGTCCAACAACTTGAAATTGAAATCGAAGCATAAAGGAGAAAATTATGGGAAAATTAAAAAATCTAACATTAGAAATAGTAAGTTTACTTCTTATTGAAGAAATGAATTTTAATCAAATATCCAGAGAGCTGGATGTTCCAAAAGACGTTGCTGCTAATATTATTGATTTGTTGCTAGGTGATGGTGTAATTAATAAAAGTCAATCAAAGTATTTTGTAACTAACAAAGCAAAAGATTTATTTGGGTGCTAATAAATGTCAAGAAATATTTTACTGTCAGCTACTAATGAAATATCTTTAGGTCTTGCAAAATTAGTACTTAGAGAAAACAATATCGTATTTTGCTATAATAGTTTAGGATACGAAGTATCTAGCAAAGACTTTTTAAAAATAAAAAAACAAATATGCCTTATAACAGGGCTTGAATGGAGTTATATAACATGAAAACGACTAAGATAGGAACACTGGTAAGACTGAAGTTTAAGACAGTCAGATACTCACAATACCAACTGGTATCAGAAAAGATTGAGCAAGACAAGGACAAGCCCATTGGGATAGTAATCAGGCACGGTTACAAAGGAATGGATGGGCCTTTGGTGGTGGAATGGATTAAGGGCAATTGCGAAATCGGTCATCCTGCCGGGTCTATCGGCTATTTTGGTAACTATAAAGTGGAGGTAATAGCATGAATTTAAATACCGATAAAATATTAGATATGTTTGAAAACATATCGACTGCAAAAGGAACTAATGCTAAAAAAGTCCTTTTAAAAGAATATCTTAGAAATTTATATTTTTCAACCTTGCTAAGCATGACATTTAATCCATATCGATCTTTTCATGTTGTGAAAATACCAAAAGTAAAAAATGAAAATAGAAACCCGATAGACCCACGAGAAGCATGGAAATTATTTATTTTGAATGCTGACACATGTTCCAAGAGAGAAGTAACAGGAAATGCAGCAATTAATTTGATTCATGCAACATTTCAGAAATGTTCTGAAGCTCAAGAAAAGTGGATGCGAAAAGTTTTAAAGAAAAATCTTGCTATTGGTATCTCTACAAAAACACTAAACAAAGTTCAATCTAACTTTATTCCTACTTTTGAAGTGTCTCTTGCACAAAAGTTTGATAGAAAAAGAATGAGTGATTGGGTTTATATTGAACCTAAGCTAGACGGGATAAGATGTCTTGCAATAGTAGAAAATAATGAAGTAAAACTTTTTACTCGCCAGGGTAAGCTCGTAACAAACTTTGATGAAACTGTGGGCAAAGAACTCTTATTAATGGGTAATGGATGCTATGACGGAGAAATCATGAGCAAAGATTTTACAGAGCTTATGAGACAAGTTTATCGTAAAGAAAACAATAATATTGACGACGTGTATTTTGCAATCTTTGATTATTTAACACTTGACGAGTGGAAAGAGAAAAAAGGAAAGCACACTTTAAAAGATAGAAAAAAGTTTTTATCAAAACAAATAGGTACAAAATATGCAAAAGAAAATTTAAAATATCTTAAGCAAGTTCGATTTGAACCTCAATTGCTTCCATCAGATAAAGTTTTAAAGGAGACTCATGATAGATGGGTTTCTCAAGGCTATGAAGGTATTATGATTAAAGATACAGACTCTGTATATCAGTTTAAAAGAGACTGGTCTGTGATGAAATACAAGGTGTTTTTCGACGCTGATTGTAAAGTTATAGCCTTGCAGGAAGGCACAGGAAAGCACACAGGAAAACTTGGTTCTTTCCTGGTAGATTATAAAGGTACTAAAGTCAATGTAGGCTCAGGCCTAACAGACGCAATTAGAGAGCAAATATGGAAAGATCCTAATAGTCATATTGGAAGAACAATTGAAGTAAGATATCAAGAGGAGACTCCTGATGGTTCGTTAAGGTTTCCAACGTTTGTGTGCTTTAGAAATGATAAATAAGGATAGCAATGAAAATAAATTTTATGAAAATAAGTGAAATAGATAAATTAAAAACAATACATACAAAAGCTAAATCAAAAAACAAAAACCTTTATGCTTGTGTAATGCCAGACAATGACATGGGAATGATTAGAGATGAATTAACACTTGTAAAAAGTGTTTCTGAAAAATCATTTAGAATATTTAGACCACTGGATAACACTGTAATAGAGATTAAACCTGAAAACTTAAGTAGTTTTAAATTTATCTATTAGGGAGAATACAATGAGAATTGAAAAAGAAATTAAACTAGATTATAAAGATGTTTTAATAAGACCAAAGAGAAGTACACTTAAAAGTAGAAAACAAGTTGATCTTAAAAGAAAATATGTCTTTCGAAATAGTAGACAAAAATGGGAAGGAATTCCAATTATGGCAGCTAACATGGACGGTGTTGGTACGTTTGAAATGACAAAAGAGTTATCACAGCTAGGATTGTTTACATGTCTAGTAAAACACTACGAGCCAAAACACTGGATAAAAACAAAGTCAATAAATATTCATACTTGGAATCCTAACTTATTTGCTATAAGTGTTGGAACAAATCTTAAAATGTGGAATATTGCAAAAGGAAACATAAAAGCCTTGGGTCTTAAGTGGGTTTGCATTGATATTGCTAACGGTTATTCTGAACACTTTGTAGATTTTGTTAGAATGGTTAGGAGAGAATTACCAGATATCAATATTATTGCCGGCAACGTTGTCACAGCTGATATGACACAAGAACTAATACTTGCAGGTGCAGATGTCGTTAAAGTGGGCATTGGTCCAGGCTCAGTCTGTACAACTCGCATTCAAACAGGTGTAGGGTATCCACAGCTGTCAGCAGTAATTGAATGTGCTGATGCTGCACATGGGTTGGGTGGTCATATTGTTGCAGACGGTGGATGTACGTGCCCAGGTGACGTTGCAAAAGCTTTTGGTGCAGGTGCTGATTTTGTAATGTTGGGCGGAATGTTTGCAGGTCATAACGAGGGCGGCGGCAATATAATATCAAAAAGATTTAAAACAAATGAAAGGGAGATCTATGATGACGGCGAAACAGGTGATCCTGTTTTTAAAGAAAAATTATTTGTTAGCTTTTATGGAATGTCATCAGAAACAGCTATGAATAAACATAGCGGTGGTGTTGCAAACTATAGGTCATCAGAAGGTCGCACAGTAGAAATACCTTATAAGGGCCCAGTAAGCAAAACTGTTCATGACCTATTGGGTGGTTTAAGATCATCGTGTACTTATGTCGGTGCACCAACATTAAAACAACTAAGTAAATGTACAACCTTCGTAAGGTGTACACAACAATTTAATTCTGTATTTATTAATCAATAATTGAAAATATTAAAAAATCTTAATATAATTAATCAACAATCAAAAAGGAGATAATATGTCAAATCTTATCAATGAAGAACAATATAAAGAAATAACGCAACAGGGAAACGTAGCTGTCCAATTTACTGCTGATTGGTGTGGACCATGCAAAAACTTAAAAAATGTAATGAAAAAAACAACAGATACATTTAGTGTAGACTACAGGCTAGTAAACATTGAGGATTCAAAAATCTTAAGTGAGTCTAAAAGAATCAAAAGCATTCCTTATGTTGAGCTTTATAAAAATGGAGAAATAGTACATAGCTTTGTAGGTCAAAAAACACCAAGCCAAATTAATGAAATTTTTAAAAGCTTTTATAGTTAATGGAGATACAATGAAAGAATATCAAAAAGGTTACAGGTTATCAAAAGACTTGTCAAAAAAGTTTGAAACAATATCTGAAATTAAGTCAAAATATAAAAATATGTCTGATGATTTCATCAGAGGATTTATTGACGGTTTCGATGAATACTGGACGTCTAAGCTTATGGAGGAATTTTAATGAAAATACCTAAAAAAAGAGGAAGACCTAGATTGAGTAATGAAGAAAAAGCTAGAAGAAAAACAGAAAGAGAAGCAGCTAAAAAAGCTGCTGCAGATGCAGGCCTAGGTAAAAGTCTAGGAGATGTTATTGCAACCCAGAAAAAAGGAAAAAATAAAATTGAAATCAAAACTACAACTTCTTTTTTACTAACACCTGCCGGAAGATGTCCAGTGGAACTACACGGATTTGACAAAGAAGCAATTGCTATATGGGTATCTCATGTTAGAAACTTTAAATCAAAAAACACACAGCATACATTCCAGTCAATAAGATATTGGTTAAGAGATTTTTTCTACATCAATTCAAAAGAATACAAAATAGCAGAAGCAAACTTAAAAGAAGTGATTTCTGAATTTGATATTATTAATTATGAGCCTTTTCTTAAAAAGAAATATGATGCTGTAAAAAGAGGGATAATATGAACATCCTGTGGATTAAAAAAGGAATCAAAGATTTTTTTATGGTAACAGGAATATCTTTTGCTTTTATCTTTTGTGCAATATTCTTTATTAAATTTCTCTCAACTATAGGAATAGGAGCAGAATATGCATCAACTATTATGTCACTTTGTCTTGTTTTCGTTGGATCTTTGATGTTTGCTTATCTTGATCACAAAAATAGTATTCTCGAGTGTGAAAAATTAAAAGCCTTGATAGATGTATCTGAAACTAAAAATGAAAAAAATATCAATGAGTAATTTGTAAAAAAATATAATATAATATAAATACAAAATAATAGTATTAATAAAGGAGAAAATATGGTTAAAATTTGTAAAAATCTATTAAACCAAAAGACTACGCCTGTTGAACATATGTCCAGGGCGAAAGATGCATTATTGCTCGCTGAGGACTCTGAGCGTAGAGGTGATATTCCGCCAGGAGATTATATCATTTCTTATCACGGAAAATCAAAAAATCCAAATGATTGGGGTATGACATATCCTGAATCGCTTAATAAGAAATACGGCAGAAATTCAATTTATATTTCTAGGATTGACGGTCAAAAAGTTTTTAAATCTCAAAAAGGAAACAAATCAAACCACGTATCAATATTCACAGAGTTTCCTACACTAAAGGATCATTACAGTTACGGAAATACACTTTGAGTATTTTGAAAAAATATATATTATAATATAAATACCAAAAATAAAAACAATAAAAATAAGAGGTGTACTTATGTCAAATATCGAAATTAAAAGTTTTTACGATCTTGAAGATCTAAGTGAAAATGAAATTAAATCTTTAGGACTTAAATCACTAAGAGGTCTTTTAAAAGAAGCAAAATCTGAACAAAAAGAACTTTCTGATGAATATCACAATGGAGATAGCCTATGCTACCCTCCTGATTGGTATGACCACTACGTGTTTCCTGTGGATTGTATTATTAATAATATTAACGATGTAATCGAATCTTTAAACAATGAAGAAGAATCTTCTTCCTGCTAAGCCTTGGAGGTATTATGAATGACTTTATTTCCCTTTTTACTGCTGCAACTCTTAATGTTGCTGTTCAAGGAGAGTGGTCATATATTGGCCAGTGTGAAAACAAGCGACACATGTTTTCTTCAACAAATGATTATTTTGTCTTAAAAAATAAAAAGAAAGGATGGGGTCAAATTGAAAGCAAAGAGTACTCTGTATCGAACAATATTGTTACATTAGGAAACAAAGAAACAGGCGATTTTACTTCAATTAGAATTGAGAAAATTACCCCAAGCTATATGTCTTTTTGCTCTTTGATTGTTATAGACAATACTTGGGATTGTGATCCTTCTTTTTATATGGAGAGATGCAATGCAAGACAATAACTCTAAAAAGAAATTTTTACTACAATGGATTGGAATAAAAGGTGTTTTGCCATACTATAAAGAAGTATGGACAAAACATGAATTGTATAAGGACTTCATCATTTACAATGAAGTAAAACGTTATTTAAGAAATGCAGAAAAAAGATCTAGCTATGTTCATATTTTTAATGAAAATGATGGCATGGTTATTATGACAAGAATAAAATAAAGGGAGGAATTATGGGCGGAAAAGCTTTGGGCGGAAACAAAATTACACGTAATGAAGCATATGATTTGTACAACAAGATCATTGCCACAAACAGACTAGAGACAAAACACGATCGGATACAACTTTGCGGCTCTGCTCGACGAGGTAAGAAGCAGTGCGGTGACTTAGACATTGTGTTCCAGGATAATGAAGCTGGTGACTTCAAAGCATGGTTACTTGACTCTTTTGGAACAAAGAAGAACGGAAACGCACAGAATGTTGCGCTTTTTGGAGGCGTACAGGTTGAGTTCTATGAAGCTACCAAAGAGTCTTGGGGTACATGCACTTTGATGTGGACAGGTTCCAAATGGAACAACATTAAGCTAAGAAAGGCCGCAAAGGCTCGAGACTTAAAGCTTAGCCAACATGGGCTCTTCGACCAGGATGGTAATAACCTGGCTGCTAATAAGTCTGAGCAACAGATCTTTGAACTTCTTGGGTTTGATTATGTTGAACCACAAAAAAGGTAGGTAAAACATGATTATACAATCTATACTAATTTTATTAGCTTGGTCTTTTTCTTTTCTTGTTCCGTTAATATTTGCTATTGACAAAGATAAATATAATAATAAGCCTAATGATATTAATCAAAAAACATTAGATCAAAAACATTTTTTAAAACAGTAGGAGAGTTTAATGGCATTTAAACAAGTTAAAAACTTAGACCCCATTTATAGCTCGGAATACGGCAAAGGAACAATTGTTTTTGTAACCTGGCGAAAATCTAACCAGCTTTTAATGTGTTATTTTAAAAGCACAAGAGAGCATATCTGGATAACTTCTGACGAGATTGATTCTAAGAACGAATATTCTCTATCGCCTTTTGAAATAAAAGAAGAAGACCTTAAGAAAAATGTTAGAAAAAAAGGAAGAAGATCTTTTTCTTTTGATGGTTTGTAATTTTAAAGGCTATATATTAATATAGCCTTGAGGAAATCATGAAGAACAAATGGGAAGAAATATGCACTGGAGATGTAATAACCGTAAAAAGGAAAAATAAACATGTCTGTGTATATGTTGCAGACATTTTTGCAAGACCATTAACTAAAGGTGATCAAATAGAAGTTATTGATTTTTATAATAACAATATATCAAACTTTCTTATTGATTATGATGATTTTTGTAATATTGATGAAAAATACAATAAGGCAATAAAATACAAGCACTCAGTTGGCTCTTTAGTGGAAATAATGTCAACATCAAATAAAGTCTCGGGTACAATAATATCCTTGCATGAGCCTGTGTATCTCCCTTATCCAAAAGACCCAAGAACGAAGATTCACACGTTTTTTATTCCTCAATACAGCGTTATGTTTACTGATGCTAGTATTGGAGTTGTGGAAGAAAGAAAAATTAAAGTTATTTCTAAACCCTAAAAGGAGAATTAATGAAAAAGATACTAATCTTCAAGATGATAAATCTTGAAGAAAAATACACCTATGTGTACAAAAAACAAACAAGCCCTGTAAAACCGAATAATAATTGTATTATTGCAATAAAAAAGATTATTGGAGATAACTATGAAAAAAGAAACATTTACTTTAATTCTTTCATATCTTAAGTGGAAGAGAGATACAACCGCAAAACTTATTCAATCTGATTTAAGCGGAATGCCTGATTACGAAGAGATTGTTGGTCACTTCAACAACGAAATAAACATTATTCAATTTTTGATTGATAATTTATATGATAAAAAAACGATTCAAGATAACCCGTATGTCTATCCCTGGCTTGAGTCTGCAATATTGCACAATTACCAAAATAAAGGCTCCATGTATAGCGATTTGAATGATTTAATGGTTTATCTATACAATAAAAACGTTTTAAAGCCCGAGGTCCTTAAATGATATGTAAGCATTGTGAAGAAGAGTTTAACAAAAATAGCAGCCTAAAAAGAAGGGTTGGCGGGTATATAAACGAATGTCCTGACTGTGTTCTAGATCTTCGAACAGAACACGCTGTAAAGTACAGAGGTGTTGTTGGAGCAGAAGGTAAAATGGCAGCAATTTCAATTGTAGCTTTTAACTCAGAAGAAGAAGCTGATGCGTATGTATCTTCTTTTAATTCATGTGGATTTGGCAAAAAGAAAACAAACGAATGCAATCAAATAAATCACTACCATGTTGGAAACAATATTGCTAATTCTAATCATAAAGGAAAACTATAGAGTCTAATTACATTGTGTAATATGAATAAAAATATAATATAATATAAATACCAAAAACGGTATTATTAAATTGGAGGCGCAAAGCTATGGATTTTGAAACTTATGAAAAAAATCAAACACCACCTATTGATTGGGAATATCATTATGAACCCAACCTCGAAAAAGGAGAGAATAGAATCTGTGTCTATTAAAATAAAAACTAATTTTATCGAAAATGGTGTTAAAGATCTTTATTTTAAAAACATAAATGAAGGAACTCTTCTCTCATATAAGGATCAAGATAATAAATTAAATTCTGTTGTTGCAACACAGATTTCACCTCAACCTCAATTTACAAACTCACTAGGCAAAAAAAGAAGTGATCCAACACTAATAATATCAGTTTTATTGAATCTGAATGGATTTGCAATTATAGTCTGGGATATGAAAAAGAAAAAACATTATATCATTCCTGTATTGTCAACAGGACCATTTGAAATAATTGAAATAACAAACTCATAACAACAGGAGAGTTTATGAATCAAAGTTTAATAGGAAAAATTGTCCGCCATGACGGAAAAATATTTCAAATATTATCAGAAACTAAATCTGTAGTAACAGCGCATTCATACAATGAATCTTGCGGAATAGATACAACAATCATAGTATCAAAGGAGAAAGGTAATGTCATTGCAACAAAATCTAAATCAAGAAGAAATAGAAAAATATATAAAGGAAATTGACAAAGACTATTGGAACATTCATGAAGCATTAATGGTTGCAATAAAAAGATTAAAAGAATGTAATTGTGATTACATGGATATAATCAGTATTGCAGGACTAAACCAAGAGTAATTTGTATTATATTATTGTATAATATAAATACAAAAATAATGTATTTAATTTGGAGGACAAATTATGTCAAGACAAAAAACTATAACAGTTTATTCTTTTGCAGAATTATCAGCAATCTCTCAACAGCGTGCAATATCAGACTATGAAGAATCTGGTATTCATGAATATTGGGATGAACCGATAATTGAAGGTATTAAAGAAGAAGCTTACGAAATAGGAATTCTGGATTTTGATGTCCTGTATTCTGGATTTTGCTCACAAGGGGACGGGCTTTCTTTTACAGGAAGCCTCACAGATCTTCTCGTGGAGACTATTTACAAAGAAAACATTAATAGGAATGGTTTTTCTTTCGGAGAACAGCTCTTTGTTGAATTTAAAAGAAAAAGCTATCCACACTATGTTCACGAAAACATGGTTTATTGCGATGTTTCACAAAATGCGATCTTTCAAGAAAATGAGTCAGAGGAGAACAGCGGCTTTGAACACTCAGGCGTTTTGGAATCTACGAAGATTCTGGAGGGTGTTTTTAATGAATGGAAAAATGATCTTTGTTCATCATGGTATAATAGATTAGAAAGTCATTATTTTGAAATGTTTTCAAGAGATAATCTAGTTTTAGAGCTTTCAAAATATGAGTTTTATGAAGATGGAAAATGCGCGGGTTTAAGACCTGAGCCTTCTTTGCCATACAAAGAATACAATATTGCAAGTCTAAAAATAAATGATGAGTCTTCAAATAGGCCGCTTGATGTGGAAATTAATGTATCAACTACAAAGAAGGTTATTATTCATATTGATAATATTTGTACTTTACGCTTAAATAGAGAAAGTGCAGATCAACTTGCACTTAGTATAAAGTCTGCAGAATCTATTGCTAGTCAAATTGGTGTAATTCCTTTAAATCAATTGATATGAGCAATACCTAGCTAGGCTAAACCAATCCAAGAGTAATCTGTAAAAAAATATAGTATAATATAAATACCAAAATGGTATTATTAAATTGGAGAAAAAATGACAAAAGAAACTTTTACACAAATACTAATAAATCTTAACAATATATCTAAGGACTGTCCGGAAATTACAGACGAGATGGCTTATGATATTGCCGAATCAACTCTTCAATCAAATCCGGGTCTCACAGAATTTATCCGGCAACACACAGGTGCTACTGATGTTGCTGGTTGGTTAATGCAAGAGGTGCAATAATGATTAAAGCAATTTCACAGCATGTAGAAAAATATTGGATGGGTCATTATTTTATGGAAGAGCTAGTCCAGGCTTTGGTTGCTGACGGCCATTTTGATACGAATCTTGAGACAGCAAATTTTCTTGAAGAAGAATATGGCTATTCTAATTTTAGAGCTATGGAAATAATGAGGAGTTTAAATGACTAGAGAAAAAGCAATTCAAATATTTATTGACCACGAAATACCTGGAGTTCAAAGCAGGTATGAGCAAGATGGTATTCCAGATTATATTGCAAGACGGGAACATTGGCACAATTGGCTTGACTGGATGTGCGAAAATGGTGAAATTAACTATGAACAAGCAAAAGGCTGGGACGTTCCTGGTTGTTGCGAACTATAAACAAGGAGAACACATGAAAAACTATACTGCACACTGCGAAGATAAAGACGGGTTTATTGAAGAAATAGATTTAAAAGCAGTCAGCATCAAAGAAGCAAGGGCAAAAGCAAAACAAGCTATTAAAGATGAATATTGTGGTTCTCTTAAAATAGTAAAAATAGTAAAACACGAAGGAATGTGGTGCTAGGGAGAAAATATGGCGCATCAAACAATATTACTCGACGAACATCGGCAGCATCGGAATTGCACCTTTGTGTGCATCACTGAGGACGTGAATAATTGTGAAACAGAGCCACAACACACTTCTCGCCCTACAACACTGGATGAAGCAAAAGAATGGATTGCTGAAAACCAATCAGCGGATCACTATTCATGCCACAATCTTGCAAAGATTATTGTGATAGATTCAAATGGTGAGATCGAGCAAATCTACACAAAAAAACCAGAAGACTTCGGTGTATGGAAATGCTGGTACTAGATTTTAATAACAAACAAAAGAGGAAAAAATGTACAAA
>Ga0181377_1000473_pt1 | contig 15004 bp, 14 predicted proteins | sample LowvirmetaG_9_FD_130160 | JGI IMG/M metagenome (GOLD analysis project Ga0181377, IMG submission 130160) | Marine viral communities from the Subarctic Pacific Ocean - Lowphox_13 viral metaG | ecosystem: Environmental > Aquatic > Marine > Oceanic | place: Subarctic Pacific Ocean | collected...
GAGAGGACATCAATCTTCTCCCTAAAATGTCACAACTTCCTTTTTGACATTTGAATTTTTTCTGGTATAATTACTCGTACTGAGATAGTCTCAGTTTACTCGTACCGAGGTAGATCCTCGGGGAAAGGAAAACCATATGAGTTTTTCAGATTTTAAGAAGCGTTCGCAGAACAGTATTGATGATCTACAGAAGAAGATGGAAGCATCTGAAAGCAAGAAGTCCTATAAGGATGACCGCTTTTGGCGTCCGGAACTAGATAAGTCTAGTAATGGATATGCAGTTATTAGATTTCTTCCCGCACCAGGCGAAGAAGATCTTCCTTGGGTGAAGACTTATTCTCACGGATTCCAAGGTAAGGGTGGTTGGTTTATTGAAAACTGTCCCACCACTGTGGGCTTGAAGTGTCCTGTATGTGAAGCAAACAACGGTCTATGGAATAGTGGACTAGAGTCCGACAAGGATATTGCTCGAAGTCGAAAGAGAAAGATGCAATATACTTCTAACATCTTGGTAATCAGCGATCCGAAAAATCCTGAAAACGAAGGTAAGAACTTTCTCTTCAAGTATGGTAAGAAGATTTTTGATAAGATTCAAGAATCAATGTCACCTGAGTTTGACGACGAAGAAGCGATCAACCCCTTTGATTTCTGGAAGGGTGCAGATTTCAAATTGAAGATTCGTAAGGTTGCTGGATTTGTTAATTATGACAAGTCTGAATTTGACTCACCGGATGCTCTCTTTGATGGTGATGATGATAAACTAGAGGAAGTATGGAAGAAGGAATATTCACTGACATCCTTTACTGCACCTGATCAGTTTAAGTCGTATGATGATCTAAAGGGGAAGTTTAGTTCTGTGATTGGTGATGATATTCGAGAGACTTCTACGAACACAGACACTGTAGAAACTACAGAGAGTCCAGTTAGTGCTAGAGAAGAAGTTCAAGAGGAGACTGATGCTCTTGACTACTTTGAAAAGCTTGCTAAAGAGTGATCAAAAGTAATTCATCCTATTTTCTGGCAATTTAGCTATTGCATTAGAATTTGAATTCGCCGTCGTCCTCGCTGCATATGAGGGCGACGGTTTTTTTGACATGCTAGGTATAGTTCCAGAGTTACTAGTAGGTAATGGATTTGGACTAGTTGGAGTCTTGGATGGTTTTCTTTCTGATACATTATTAGTAGCTATATTATCAACACCAGCTTCTAGTGGAGTGTGAGTTATTTTTGGTTGTATTATAGATTGTGATCTGGGTGTGATATTTAAATTTGGTGTTTCTATTTGTGTATTAGGAAACTCATATGAATTAATATCAAAAGAATTACTTTCTACATTTAACATTGGTGTAGTTACAGTATTAGCAAATGGCATTATCGGTGGTAGTGTTGATGTTTTCATTGGTGCATACTCGACATAAAGTTTGCGGCTTTCTGTTCTTCCATCTGTTGTCTTTCTTTCTCTATCTTGTTATTCAGTAAAGTTATATACACATCTCTTTCCCATATGATCATATTTTCTATGTCTCCCAACGACATACTATAAGAATCAATTAAAGTAAACATCATTTCACTTAACTTTATAAGGTCAATATGACCAAATAGAATTTTAAAAAATTTGCGAAATCATCAACCTCTATTTCTCTGTCTACACCATCACTAGTTTTATATTTTACTTTGAATGATATGCAATTGTTCGTAATAAATTCTTTTACTTTTTTAAATTCAGATCTAGGAATTAGCTCTAAGTACTCTTGTTTTGATTTTATAGAATTACCATTTAAATTTATTTTTTCGGAAGAAGTTTCTATTTGATGTAAACAAGAACAAATTAAATCAAACCAATCAGAGTCTGTTTCTGGAAAATCAGACAATAAAAATAAAGATTTTATTGTCAGAGCTTTAAAACTTAAAATTATATTTTCTTTTAGTTTTAACTCTAAAGTAGTATCCGTGTTGTGAGTAATAAACGAGTCTAAATCGATAAAAACATCAACTACTTCCTTTGTAGTAGGACAGGTTAATTTAAAATTAACTGTTTCGTCTATCGATCTTTTTCTTATTTCGTTTATTGCAATTTGAAAATCTGATATATTTAAACTTTTAGATTTAATTTTATTATCAAAACAAGAATCTACTAACGAACATAGATTAATTAGTTTATCTTCGAATGAAGAAGTAACTGTCATTATAGTAGATAAAAATTTTTCTTCTTTTACTAACATTGGCCTATAAGAAAATATTTTATTGAGACCAGGTAGTTTTACTTTATATTCAGGAACAGATTTTTTAATAACATCAATGATCATATATTATCCTATGCATTTCCTATATTTTTTGTGGTTGTTCTCGCGTAATTAAATAGCACCGAAAAGGTTCCTACGTTATTTAATTCTGCAGAATTAAACTCTATAGGTAAAATATTTGATGGATATACTTCACTATATCCAATGTAATTTACATCAGAACCATCTCTAGAACTTTTTAACTTTACAAACATTACATTATCTCTAATTGCTTTATTGTACATATTATCTTCATAGTAAACGGTTGGTTGATTTCCAGAGGCAGGAGAGCTATATGATGATTCACCTCCATATAACTTAATAAGAGATACTAATGTAGAATATACTTCCAAATCTTCTGTTGCATAAAAAGTTATTTGTAATTGATTTTGATTTTGTCTTTTTATAGGAACTTGTAGCGGTATATTTTGATATTCAAATAATGCAGCTTGTATTCCTGTGGTGGGAGATGAAACACCTGCTGCTGGATAATCAACAATACTAGTATATTCCCCTGCGAGTGGATTAAACAAAACTAAATCAACTGAAAATTTATTTGTTCGTAACACACGGTTACTACCGGCTAGTTTATTTTTAATATCTGAAAGATCTAAGTTCATTTGAATAATTCTTTCTCTGTTATGATTTTAAAAATCCAGCCGTTTTCTTCACAAAGTTTTGTAGCAGCTTTCCACTTACATGTATTTATAGTATAAGTAGCCATTTCATTTAAATATTTTCGTTTATTTGTTTGAATTGGCTGTTTTGTTTGTTTTTCTGGTTTTACTTCTATTATATACTTAACTATTTTTCCTGCTTTATTTTCTATTTCACACAAAAAATCTGGGTAATACTTTCTCCATTTTTTATTTACGGGAGAGTAGTATGGAATCGATAGTTCTTCTGATGACCATTTTTTTACTTTTTCATTTAAATCTAGATACTTACACATTTTTCGTTCCCACGTAGAACGACAAATTATGTTTTCATAATTACCCACATATTTATTTGGATTTTTTGGGTTATATTTAGATTTATATGCCATAAGTATATATAGTTGGGGGAACAAATATATGCCAGCAAGAACATCAATTGCATTATCTGTAACGACTAGAAAAGATACCTTTTCCGATTATTTAAGATTAGATGCGTACAAAGCAAATAAATTAAATTCTCGTGCAGATGTTGCACTTGGACAGGCAAGTCCAGTAAAAACATGGTTTTTGCCTATGCCTCAGATGATAGAAAGACGAACAAATCATAATTATGAAGTAGTTGAACAATCCATTGCGTATTCCCTATCAAAAGGTATTGCACAAGGCAGACAGGCACAGATAGATGCTGCTCAAGTATCATTACTAGGAGCAGGAATAGGTTCCGCAGCTTCTCGTAACATGTCAGCAGGGGGATATGATATAGGAGAGGCTATTGGTGGATTATTATATCTTAGTGGAGTAGGTTCCCAAATAGGTGGTGCAATAGGAATGATTCCCACCATTCAAGATTTTCAAAATAATCTTTCCAGTGAATTTACAGATCAACCATCTATTGGTATGGCGACTCAAGAATTAAAGTATGGTGGTACAAACGAAAGAAGTTTTAATTTAAATTATGAATTTATTGCAAAGGAACCCGGAGATGTATATGGACCAAATGGAATTCTTCAGATATTAGCAGAACTAGAAAGTTGGTCTTTTCCTATATCATTCTCGGATAATGTCTCTCGTAGAGATTTAATTAAAACACCTCCAATTTTTACACTTAAGCATGTCAGATTAGATGCTGGGGGAGGATTTTCAATGCTTTCTGATTCAGAACCACTTGCTGCATTAGGACAACCACAGTTATTAGTTTTAAGAAAAGTCTATGGATCACATCAAACAAAAAGTGTGATTATAGATGGTGATTTTTCGTATCCTATAATCAGTGCAGTTCAATTAGAACTTGCTGATATGGAACCACTTGCAAGATTAGACGGAGTGTATGCAAGTTATGGTAACATATCAGTTCCTAAAATTGCATGTAGATCTGAAATTTATGCAAGAGCAATTGGAGAACGAGGAAGCATTACCACATCATGAGGTTACAGTATGTCAATATTAAATAAATTACCACTAACAACATTTCAATTACCATCAGGTGAAACTATAGAATCAAGAAATATATTAAAAACTATAGTTTTTTCTAAAGAAACAAAACAAAATCCTAATATTCTTAAAAAAATATTTTCTGTAAATACTTCAAAAATAGAAAATGTTAGTTATGATTTTTACAGTGATAATTCTGCATTGTACTGGTTAACTATGCACCTTAATGATATAGATTCATTTGAGAATGCTCCACTACCTCAATCGAAGTTTCAATCAAACTTAGTAAAGCGTTTTCCTGGAATGGTATACTATATCTACCAAGCTAGAAATCCTAAGTTTATTTTACCCGGTGATTTAATTCAACTACAAACTGGAGCTGCAAATGCTACTTTTACCTTCGGGGAAACTGAGTTTGATGACGCAGTAGATGTAACACTTACACTAATTGATTCTAATGGTATAAGTAAAACTTATAGAATTAAAGCATCTGGTGCCATCGCTTCTGATGGAGAGTTTAATCGCGGGACTGACGCAGCTACTACAGCAAGTAATTTTAAAGATATAGTAGAAAGTTCTGACGGCCATAATGGAAGCATTTCTGTTTTAATTAACACCAGAAAAGATGGGGTTGTACTTCTTGTTCAGGAAATATTAGGTACTGGGGGAAATACTTCTGTGTCACAATTCAACTGGAATACAATCTGTAGTAAAAATCCCCCCGTCAGTTTTTCTGGTGGTAGTGATGAGGATTGGAAAAATGCGGGTATTGTCAAAGAGTATGATGAAGGTTTTAGACGTATTGTTCTAGAAAGAGAAGTCATAAATGAAACAAATGCGGTTGAGTTAGTAAGAAATCCAACGATTAGAATTTATAGAAAAACTGGCGACACTTGGAATGAAATAAGTGAAGTTGATGATGATGGAGATTCAACTGGTACTATTTTTAAACTTGGGATTAAAGAAAACGAGATTGATAAAATCTTGGGTTTTTATAAACCTAATTTAAACGGGGAATTATTAAGCCCATTTAGATTGATTACCGGGGGCGGAGACTCGGTTTCCAACGACGCTCGGGATTTTAGCGATACTCCCGGTCCGGATGTTGTATTAAATGTTTATTCAGATACAGGTAATGCTTTTAACTCAATATTTAATAATTTAGGTTTGTATAAACATACTTTAAAAAATGAAGAAATCAGAAAAAATACACAAACAAATACCCTATCTTTTTTTGAACTAGGAAGAGCATATGAAGTTACTACTTTTGTTAATACTTTGCTTGGTGGTTCATTTAAGAGAGGTCAAAGTATTAATGTTAATGGATAATAATGGCAAAATCAACCGATAATATTAATGATGTAGATATTAAATCAATTAACATATACGACGAAGATCGTAATGTTTTGATTGATTTAGCACAATCTGTATCTGAAGGGAAAGTATCTTTAGGTATTATAGAGATAATAGAATCTATAACACAAACATCTATTAAAGGTGTTTTAAGTTTTGATATAACTAATGGAGAATTTGAAAGACTCCAGTTAGTTGGTAATGAATTTATAGATTTTATATTTGTAACTCCAGCAGAAACTAAAAAAGAAGCAGATAGTGTATTGGCTACTGGATTATTTCAAATATATGACTTTGATGAAAGTAGTAATTTTACAGATACTTCTTTGACACCAGAAGGAGTTCCTGCTCGTATGCTTACTATTAAGTTTACTAGCACACAAGAAGGAACAGTATTTAACACAAAAACTCCGTTTCCTTCCGGATTTGTTGGAAATATTGCGTACCAAGAAAATATAGATCCAACTGAAGATCCACTTGACACGGTAGAAGATGATTCACCCTCAGAAATAGAAAAGTCTGGTATTATAAACTCTATTGCTTCGTCTTACTTTCCAAGAGAAAAATTTTATATCGAAAAAACTGATAATAGTATAAATCTTGCACCTAAAAGAGTTTCTTTTCCCACAAGAAAAGCAACAAAAAATATGAATCTTCTTCAGTTGATTAATTACTGTATGCAATATTCATGGAAATCCTCTAACATAATAGAAGGACCTCCAGTAGAATCTGAGTCATATGTTGACGCATATAGTAAATTTGGATGGGCTAATTATTTCTTTTGGCAAGATTTAGATCGATGGAATTTTACCTCTGTTCCTACCATGGTCACCAACGCAAGACAAAAAGGTATAAAAACATTTACTCTCACGGGTGATTTTTTAGCAAAAGATAGAATAATAAAAATGGATATTATTTCTGATTTTTCTATTAATAAAGCTTTTTCTGATGGTATGATGTATCTGTACTATAAACGAATAGAGTTAAACTATTCTGATTTATACTCTAGATTTTTAGATGATGAGTATAAATTTACAGAACAAGAATATGATTATAATTATGGAACTGATTATAGTCCAATTATAGAACCTAAAAAATTCCTTCCTGCTACTGTTCTTGATACCGAAGACGGTAAGGAAAAACCGTTATCTGAATGGATTCTCACTAAGAAAAATGAAGAGTTAGTAAAAACAGATGGATTATTTGGATTTTATGATAACAGACAACACAGAGACTCAACTGAATTAACCCGAATCATTGGTAGAGGTATTGATAAAGGAATAACCGGAAATACTGATGTAGCCGATTACACAACATACCAACAAGATAATATGTGGCAAGAAATGTTTGATTGTGTTAACATAACAGGTGTAACAGAATCTAATCAGGCTATCCTGAAAAAAATACACGAAATAAAAGCAAATACATTTACTGCAAAAAATAAATATAAAGCAACATTAAATTATAAAGAAAAATGGAATGTGTATCGTTATTCTGTTTGCTGTGATGTTCCAGCTGATGATTTAGGTGATAAATTAGTAATTATAAAAAATCACCATAAAATAGCACCAAACATATACAGGTACGAATGGGCTGAGGTTGCAATTATACCAAAGGCAGAATTAGGTTTTGTTGTTGGTTTTGGTTTGAGTGGTGGGTTTATTGATACACCAGAAGGATCCGATCCAGCACCATTAGATGAAGAATATCCAGACAAGGATTTATATAGAAGAGAAGTTGTTGATTCAGAAATTTCAGACGAGACTTTTGATGGATTAAATAGCCTACTTTTATATGATGGAAGTAAGCAAATAAACTATGTACCCCACGCATATCGCACCACTACCGAAGAAGATCCAGACGCAGATCAGACACTATACGAAGAACAATTTCCCTTTGGACTACTAGCTGGTACTTGGGTATTTACTCCTCAATTCGATGATGGAATCAATCAAATAGCAGGAGTTACGGGATCTAATTCATGGGAATATGTCAAACACTTATTTCAAGGATCTTCTCCATCAGGTTTAACATTAACTTTTCATAATAGTCAATATTCTCCATTTATTGTAGTAGAAAAGGGAGATGGTGCAAGGGGAATATCTGGAGGTAGATCTAGTGCATATAACTTAAATGAAATAATGAATAGACAATTACTTCATGAAACTAATGATGGATTTGATCCATTCGTACCAGTAGGAATATCTGCAGATATTATATACAACCAATATTCCTTAGTCGATAACGACTCTAGTACATACAATTTTGATGATCCATCTACAGATCCTAATGCAAAGTATCCACGAGAAGTTTTAATAGGACCTGGTATTGATGCAAATGATACAGAATCTGAATATCCTGCATCATTTGATATGATGCCTATTGGAGGATATAAAAGATTAACAGAAGTAGAGGGAGATATAGATTTAGAATGTAGTGCAACTCCGTTTGGGCATATAGTTAAAATGTCTTCTGTTTCATATGAAGATGCATTTAAGGTTGGAATAGAACCTAGAAACTATCCTATAGATTCAACACAAAAAAGATTTTTCTACTTTTCTGCAGAAAACGCACACGATGGTAATTGCGACGGGAGTTGTGCATTATGAATAGTACAGATTCAGCGATAATAAAATTAATAACAGAGTATATTCCAAAGAAAAAGCAAGTGTCTGTAGACGCTTTTCATACTTTAAATACAAAATATTCATGTTCAAATCCAAACGGTCCTGTATATAATGACGATTGTCCAGAAAATGATCCGTTGTGTAACTGTCCATGCCCTGAGTTACAACCAAATTCTTCTCGGGTTGTACCTTTAAGTTTTGCATATAATAATTTTCTTTTATTCGATGGTGCTGACGTTTCTAATATAACAGATGAGTATAGTACTAATCCAAATCAGTTTGCAATAATAAAAGATGTTTTTGATGGTAGAGATGGTGGAACAACATCATATGATTTAATCAGCATACACGAGACAGAAATTCAAGCAAATGATGTACTTGCAGCAGGAGGAGTCAATGCTGGTATAGAATATGACGAACCTACCGATAATTATTTGAATACTTTATTTTCGGAAACAAAAGAATGTGAACAAATAGAATCTGTTTTAGGTGAACAATGGTTAGGGTGTGATTGGGAAGATCCTACGTCTTCTTTTAGTTGTAATTGTCCGTGTGTAGGTGAATATTATTCAGCATATTTAAGATTCAATAAAACTGTTTCTACATTTTGGGACACTCCACCAATAGTTCCTCTTATTGCACAATCACAGAGAGCTGCTTTATTATCACAGCAGATTTCTATTACAATACGAGGTGATATGTCAATACGTCCAGGTGATGTAGTTAATCTGGATGTTACTGCTCCACCGTCAGATTTAAAAGAAATAGTTGAAATAGTAAGAAAATATCCTCAGTTACCACAATTTGAAAATAACATAAAGTATAATGGACATTGGTTAGTAAGTACAATAAGACATAAGTTTTATGGAACATCAAGTCACAGAATGGAGTTGGTGTTAGTTCGTGATGGAATGCCTAGTTCTGCTTCAGACGAAGAATTAGAAGATAATTTACAGTCTTCTACCGCCTCTTCTGCCGCAGCATCCACGACTTCTACTACGACTACTACAGATTCTACTACGACTACTACAGATTCTACTGCAGATTCTTCTACTACGACTACTACAGATTCTACTGCAGATTCTTCTACTACGACTACTACAGACACCTCCTCTTCTTCAGACTCATCTTCTTCATCATCAGACTCATCTTCTTCATCATCAGACTCATCTTCTTCATCATCAGGCTCATCTTCTTCATCAGGCTCGTCTTCCTCATACTCTTCATATTAATAAGGTTTATAAATATAATTATGACAAAGTATAAAGATATAGATCTTAGTTTCAGTAAAAACTCTTTCACAAATGATATAAATTCTGTGCAGGATTCTACTGCAATAAAACAATCAATTAAAAATATCATATTAATGATGAAAGGAGAAAAATCATTTGATTATGATTATGGTGCTTCTGTGCAAAGTTTAATATTTTCAAATCCAACTGATATAAATATATCAGCATTGAATGATATTGATTCTTCCCTGCGAGCAAATGAATCCAGAATAACACTAAAACGAGTTTATTTTGATAACGATTCTGTTATTCCTGGTCTTGTTATAGACTATGAATATTTACTAGAAACGGGTCAAGTTTTAACTGAAAGTACTACTGTAACAATTAGCTAGGAATACTAATGGCAATACCAGCAATAAATTTAAATGCTCTAGAATATGAAGATATCTATAACGAAATTAAAACATACATCAGTGGAAAAACTGAATTTACTGATTATGATTTTAGTGGATCTGGATTATCAACTATATTAGACTTATTAACATATAACACATATTATCAATTAATATTTCAAAATATCTTAGTAAATGAAATGTTTATAGACTCCAGTCAAAAGTTCGAATCTATAATGTCTCATGCAAAACTTCATGGATATACAATACAAAAATCATATGCATCTAACATTAATGTCACAATTACAGTTCCATTAGATCAATCTACTGACGAATATAAAAAATATACTCTTCACACAGGAATTGCAACAGATGGAACAGTATTTAATTTTTATGCTGGTGAAACTCCCGCTTTTTCCGCCAATGAGGATGAGACAACTCAGTCAGCAAATGTTATATTATATGAAGGTCAAAGTCGAGTTGATCAAGCTGAACTTACTCCTGATTTAATTAAACAATCTTGTTTTATACCAACACAAAATTTTGATTTCAGAACACTTGCGGTAGAAGTTGATATTTCTGCTAGTGGTGTCTATGAGGAATATCGACTCGGTTCCTCAAACGAAGCAAATATTTACGCAGACAGTAAGGTGTATTACCTAGAAGCAAACGGAGATGGGTTTGATATTCAATTTGTATCAGGACAAATAGATCCAAGTACAGGACAGCAAATAGGAAACGTTTTAACTAGCAGTAGTAAAGTTAAAGTTTCGTATTTAATTCCATCTGGTGCTGTTGCAAATGGAATTAATAATATTAGTCATCCGACAGTTTTATCTCAAGGGACAACGAGTCCAACAATTCCCGGTGATTTTTCTAGTGGAGGTAGAACAACATTATCAGAATCAGATTTAAAATTCTTTATACCCAGAACATTTTCTGCACAGAATAGAATTGTAACTATGTCAGATATTAAATCTGCACTAATGTCGAAATTTGGATATACACAGGATGATATATTTGTTGCAAGTGGTGCAGATCTTACTACTCCAGTAAGTGGAACTGTATATATTTCTGTTAATGGGATTTCTAACGATACTACTCCTGGATCTGATGCACAAGATATTATTGATTATATAAAATCAATTGGTATGCTAGGAATAAGTTATATTTACGATACTAATTTAGGAGCACCATGACCATGATTGGTATACCAACAATATTTCAAGCAGCAACTTCTGCTGATACGCAAAAAATTGAAATTGAGGAGCTGCTTGGTGCGTTAGATACGCAAGGTGCTTTTGATATTGAAAGCACAAATCAGCAAAGAGTTTTTAACGTTAAAGATTATTTACCAACTTGGTTAGTTGATGATCACGATAACGGAAATACTCTGTTTGTAAAATTTATGCAGTATTATTATGACTGGTTATATAACCCAGAAGAATCTAATATTTACAATAATAGAGTATTTGATTTTATTGATATAGAAAAAATAGTAGATCCTATTATAACTACCAGAGATGGTTCAGTATTACCACCCATAAAACTATTATCTACTGCACTTAACAGTCATGTTCCTGGACTTGTTGATATTTTTGAAAGTTATGGGTATAAACCACACTTAGAAAATGTAAAGAGTTTAATAAAAAATATTAAACGAGATATCTATCAACGAAAAGGAACTGCAAACTCTGCAAGTTTTTTCTTTGGTGCTTTGTTTCCTGAAGTAGAGAGTGTTACCATAGGTGCCGGTCAAGGAGTAGGAAGTACAGACTATTCTACAAATCTAGGAGCTTTGGCTTCTACAATATTAAGAGAAAAAGCATGCATTACCGTATTTGGTGATTCTATTAATAATCCCGGAAATTTAGGATTTATGAGACACGGATATATTAGAGAATGGTATCCAGAGTACTGGAGAGGTATAGCAGTTCATCTTTCAAGTGGAAATAAAAATGATAATAGATTCTGGATAAAAAATACAAATAATTTTAATGTATTACTTAGCAGTACAAATAATCCAAGTCCTGATCATAGCCCAGGTTCTGAATTTAATCCACCTGAAAGTTACGATGGATTACCACTTCGTTCCGATTTTCCAGACACATTATCAGGATATGTATCATGCGCTAATAGTTTAGCAATGGTAAAACTTGGTTCCAACGAACCATCCTCTTCTTTCCTGTCGAGTGCTAGAATGTTTACCATAGAAGCTGCAGATACAGTTCCTGCTATAGATCCTTTTTGTATAGGTAACTGTGAAGATCCGGATTGTGATGATAGTGCGAATCAAAGTTCTAGCATAGGAGGTGGTCCGAGATGCGACAGATCAAATCTAGAACCCCTGGGATTTGATCCGGTCGATATTGATGGTATCGGTGCGAATGACGAATCAAACTTTGAATTTTTAGTTGGAAATTCACAAGTAAACCTTAACGGGGGATTAGGTGAATCCGTACCATTTAGACAGTCTACGAATTTTAAAATGAAAACATTAATTAGAAATGCCGGAAATCAAGATACTTTTATAGATATAAAAGCTAGACAAACTGGATCAGTTCCTTTTGCTGTTACCGATTCTGTAATACCTATTCCTGCAGCAGGTAGTGAAGGTTCTGATGAAATCACTCTAGTAGAAACGAATATTGGTTGGGGAACTGAAGGTTCTGCAAACTCTGTGGTTGGACACGCCGCAAGATTATTTCAGGCTACATTTTATTATGCACCTGGGTCTCATACAGGCGATATTATTCAGATAAAAAATATTTATCTTTGCGATGAAACCATCGAAGGACTTGCGATGGATTATCTTGGTTCTGGAGGATGGAAAACTAGAAATCACGCAGCTTCTAGTGTAGAAGATGCTCCATTTTTAAATATCGCGGGAAGTAGCAATTCGGGTAGAGGATGGTATAATGATAAAACACTACAAAAATCTTTAGAACTGATCGGTACTAACATTGCAATGATTTGGATAGGTCAAAATGATAATAACCCACAGGGTATAGACCCCGACGACTCTGCAGGACGCTCTTTTTATGAAGTGGATATAGAAAAACTAATTCTGAGAATAAGAACTGCTGCTGACGCTATTTCTCTTCCGCGTCCTAAAATACTTTTGATTAGTCCATATGTCACAGGTAGTGGTGCAAATGGTAGAGAATCAAAGGAACATATGGCTGAGGTACAAAAGAATCTTGCACTAAATGATCCTGATATTAGTCACCTAAATTTGTATCAAAAAATTCAAATTGAGGATGGAGACTTCGACAGCTGGAAAGATTCTTATTTAGCCGATGGGGTTCACCCTTCACTCCAAGGAGCTAAAGTCTTCGCATCATATATGTGGCAAATTATACAGGATGCAGAAGCTAATGAAGAAAGCGAAGATTCTAATCCAAATGATCTTCATATAAACTTAAAGGATAACGCAATACTAACTGGAAGTGATGGAGTTGAATTATCAGCAGAGAATACCACCGCTATGATTACTGATATATTCCGAGAGTTTATAGAACCTGCAGGACTAAAACTTGAACTGCAAATACAATCTGTTAGTACTTTAAATGATGAGGAAGAAGATACAGCAGACGAGGAATACAATCAGTCATGAGTAAAGGTAAACGACAAAAAGGAGTGACCTTTAGTGCATTCGAAGGATCTCAAATAGGAAACTATTTTGTATATCGTATGGATGATACAGAGACAATTGCAGCTACCACGGGATGTAGTCTAGATGGAAGTAATGTTCATGACGATCCTGCTGGAATAACATTAAATAACGCTGATATGCCAACATTTACACATCCAAACTGGACATTAGGTATTTCTGGTGGTACATCATTCGGTAGTATAAATATATCGGATTTCACATTTTTACCATATGAAAATAATCCGAATAGAGGACTAACAGCTACCTGCTCATAATAGGAATTATAATGCCAATAGTAACTACAAATTCTATAAATTTATCGGTAGAAAATGCTACTCGATATGTTAATGATATAAAAAGAGATAATAGAATATTATCATTTTTTCTAGGATCTACAGCAACACAAGCTGGGACTCCCGGATCTAGCGAACAACGACGTATCGAATCATACAAAGAAGCTTCATTTTATCGAGTAATTGATAAAGATAATGTTGATGTTGTCACAAAGAAAAATGACTGGGCACAGGTTCCGTTCCAGACTTGGAACTTATTCAGTGACGATTTAAATAATCACTATTGTGTAAATGCAAATAACGTATATTTAATTATTGGAAATAGCGAATTAAATACTACAGAAGATGATGAACAACAAGCACCCTCTATTAGACCAACACATACAACTGGTATAGTAAAACATAATGATGGTTATGAGTATCTTTACTTATACACAATTTCTGCATCTAGTAGAAATATAACATCCGGAAATTTATGGATACCAGTACCTGATATAAATTTAGATCAATATGAAGGTAGATTGTTATATAAAAAAATAAATGCTACTGCATTAAAAGATATAGAAATTTCTTATAGAAATCCGGAAATACCAATATTAAGCGATACTGGAACTGGTGCAGTTATAAGATTAAATACAATTCCATTATCAAAACCTAACACAACAGAATCACAAAAACGTTTTCAAATTGTCGGTGTTGAGGTTGTTAATATAGGAACAACAGAATATCAAGATGCCGATGTGAGAGAAAGTTTAACTGTATCAATGCCAAATGAAACTGCAGTTACAATTTTTGCTATATTCAATGCAATAACTATAGGATTTTCTAATACAGAAAACTTTAAAGTGAGAAATGTTACTCGTGCAAAATATGCTATGTTGAGTTTAATTGCAACATCAAATGAAATTTCAACTGTTACAGATCAAACAGATTTCTTTTCCTTTGGTGTTGTTGAGGATGTTAAAGATACATCAGGAAATTTAGCATTTAAAACTTCTAAGCCAATATTAAATAACGAAAAAATAAAAACAAATAATGTTAAGATAACAGTAGGAAGAAATGGATTATCAACTCCTCCAACAA
>Ga0181377_1000477_pt1 | contig 14921 bp, 19 predicted proteins | sample LowvirmetaG_9_FD_130160 | JGI IMG/M metagenome (GOLD analysis project Ga0181377, IMG submission 130160) | Marine viral communities from the Subarctic Pacific Ocean - Lowphox_13 viral metaG | ecosystem: Environmental > Aquatic > Marine > Oceanic | place: Subarctic Pacific Ocean | collected...
GGTTGGAATGGCTGGTACAATAATAATTGGGGTTGGAGAAATCAAATGAATAACTATGCATGGCAACATAGAAATAGAAATAACACAGCATATATTAATGGTAGAAGAGGTAGTATGTCTCAATCAGACAGACAAGGTATTGCTGCTATGATAGAAACTTCTAAAAGAAATAACTTAAGAGTTAATGTTAATAAACCTAGAATAGTAAATGAAAATGAAAATGAAGTATTGATTCTTAAAGATAGAAATGGTAAGCCAGTTAGATTTGAATTAAATAATAACAATACAAAGCCAAGAGGTTACAGTAGACCAGAACTTAATAACAATAATAACAATAACAATAATAACGTTATTAGAACAAAACCAGTTATTAGAAACAATAATACAAGGCCCTCATATAACAATACACGACCTAGCAACAATGTTAGACCACGTATAAACAACAATAACAATACAAGGTCGACATCAACCAATGTTAATAGAAGTACAAATTCTAGAGGTGGTAGTGGTGTTAGGAAGAACTAATTATGAGACACTTCAAAACATTTGAAAAATTCATTAATGAGGCTAAGCCCTATTCTAAGGATGAGATTGTAGTATTTGACCTAGATGATACTCTAGTTATTACAGATGCTAAAATTAAAGTATGTGACAATACTAGTGGTGAATGCTTTAGCCTAACTCCAGAAGAATTTAATGAATATGAATCTAATCCAAACCATGATATAGATTTTGATGATTTTAAATCATTAGAAATCATGAAGGCAGGAAAGCTAATCGAACACTACTTTAAGATCTTTAAGTCAAACTATAAGCGAGGCATTGCTGTAGGTATTGTAACTGCTAGGGATGATAGAGAGATGATCTACACATGGCTGAGAGAGCATGTAGGGTTTAGAATTGACAAAGATCTAATCTTTGCTATTTCAGATCCAGTTCATAAATTTAAAGGTTCAATTGCAGATAGAAAGAAACAGGCTTTTGAAACATATATCCAAATGGGCTATAATAACTTTAAGTTCTACGATGATGATGCAGCTAACCTAAAGTTGGTTAAATCACTAGAGAAAGAACACTTACATATACAGATATATACCAAGAAGGCAAAAAAACCAAAATATTAAACATGGCAACACACGGAGATTTTAAAGCAAGATTTGCAGCTGCATTTGACAGAACAGTTAATGAAGAAGAATATACAGCATCCATGGATGGACTAGACCTTGAATTTATTAATCAAAAGTCTGTAAGTAATGCTTTTACATTAAAAGCAAAAGATCTTGAAACCACGGCATATAAAAACGAAATAAGATTTCTTATTGCTAGAAGGTATTTTCCAGGTTTAGATATTTCAGGAATTACTATGGATAGCGTAACAACTGCGAAGGCCATGAATAAAGCATTAAACACATTATACAATCTTAATCCTGCAGGTTATACAGATCTTTTAGAAAGAGAGGTTTCAGGATTAGGACCTGGAGAGGTAATCTTATACTTTTTATTAGATAAAGCTTCTGTAGGTGGAGGAAGTAGTGCAGGTGTAGATATAATTGATAACGGAACTCCTTATGAAGTAAAAGCTGTTAATAAAACCAGCGATGGTAAATTAGTTAACTTTAAATTAGGAGGAACAGTTAATATATCTGGTGTACAATCTAAGATATTAAAACTTAAAGCAGAACTTTTAAAATTCGATACTAAAATTAAAGAAGGTGAAAAGACTGGAATTAATAACGATCACATGAAAGGTTTTGAATCTAGACAATTTTTAAAGTACTGTAAAGATAATAACCTAGAGACATTCTCAGAACTTAATGATGAATTTCAGTCGATCGCTTATGATGGCTACTTTAAAAACCACCCTATTATATTCATGGGTTCTAAATCAGCAAGTAGAACAGATAAAGGTAGAGTATATGATATAGTAACAGTAACTAAAAAAATGGTAGGTATTCATAAAGTAACAAATGGTACTATTAAACCATACTGTAAACCTACAGCAAAATAAACTAACTACAACAAACTAAAAGCTGCCTTCGAGCAGCTTTTTTTGTGAGCCAACATTATCAGAAAATTAAATTTTTAAAAAAATGGAAAAACTAGAAAACTTTTCTAGAAAAGCTGATATATAATATAGTGGTATTAAACAATATTACTGTAACCAAAACATATCTTTAAGATCATGGCTGAAAAACTCAATCGAAAGGCAGACACACCGGCCGAGATTGAGTCAGGAGCGAAAGCGAATGCACCTAGTGAATTCATTAATGGAGTTCACTTAAAAGAAACAAAAGAAGCGACCGCAAATACTCTAAATGAGTACTTCAATGATGGATTACATCTAGATCGCTTAGGAGACGCAGCAGACGAACACGCAAATTGGGTTTATTTCGGAGTCGGAGGTCCAGCTTAAACGCATGTAAAAGAGCACTTAATAGCAATATTTAGTGCTCTTTTCTTTTAAACAAAATTAGGAAGATAAATATAACTGTATAACATAACTTAAATTTAAACATTATGACAACATTTTTGATTATTCTAGGAGTATTAGCACTGGGCGCAGGTGTATATTTCTATGCCATTAAGACTGGCAAAATTGAGGACGCAGATGGTGATTTAATCGCCGATGACGTTGAAGACTTAGCAAAAGAAGTAAAGAGAAGAGCTAAGAACGTAAAAGCTGAATTAGCTGACGTTAAGAAAGTTGCTAAGGAATTAGTAGACCAAGCTGAAGATGTAGTAGAAGCTGCAGCTGGAAAAACTAGAAAAGGTAGAAAGCCGGCTGCAAAGAAGCCTGCATCTAAAGGTTCTGGAAAAGGTTCTGGAAAAGGTTCTGGAAAAGGAGCTGGAAAGAAAAGAGCACCAAGAAAAACTAAAAAGTAAAAACTACAATTATGGCTAACTATTTAAACTTTACAAAAGCAATTTTTAATCCATATAACCCTAAAGTTCTTAATGAGGGTCAATTCTCATGGATGACTTATGATACTGATGTACAAATCGGTTCAGACCCACAAAATACTATTGACGTATATATGTACGACAATGAAGGCAATCAATGGTATGAAAAGGAATATGCAGGTTATGGTGAATTTGGTAATTTAGATTACTACGAATTATTAGCCAAGATGAATGGTTTTACAGCAGAAGACCTTATTAAGAAATATAAGGGCAAAGAAATGAGAGACATCGGTATCGATCTAGCATTTAAAAAGTTAAAGACTAAAGATAAAGGGAGGAAAGTCCTCTTCCCAGCTTTAGTTGAAGATCCAAAATTTAACTGGAAAAGACACGACTTCACTCAAGAAGCAGAGTCTGATCCAAATCAATCATGGTATCAAGAACCTGAGTATGATGATTATGACGATGAGGATTACGAACATGGTTGGTATGAATCAATAAAGACTAATGAAGGTGTAATGTCAAACATTCACTTATTAGCAGATGCTTCTAAAGACTTTGAAGATTTCAAGAAGAAATTCAAGAAAGATTACAAAAAAGTATTTCAAAATACTCCAGACTTTATGGATTGGTTATACAATATGTATAAAGATATGGCTCCATTAAAAGCAGGTGAAAAAGTTGAAGAAGAATTAACTTGGGATTCTCTAAAAGAATCATTAGGTCTTAATGAAGGTCGTTCTATTAATAAGATTAGTAAAGAACATGCAGCAACAGTTGTTGAAATGTCCAATACTGTAAAAGAATGGAAAGAGGCTGAAGGAGATAGAAAGGCTGAGCTTTTAGAAAAACTAAGAGCATTAAATGCACAAAAAGCAGCACTAGAAAAAGAATTAGATGATGCTGTCGCGGGAAAAGACAGAAACGTACAATTAGCACTAGAAGAAGCTGAAGAACTTGCATACTTAGAGATAGACATTAAAAATATCTTAGAAGTAAATGGGCAGGAGAAATAAGATACTTCTCTTCGAGGAGTACTGTAATATCAATGAAGGAATTCATTCAGATATTAAGAAATATATAAAGAAAAATAGTAAAGAGTTAAATAGTCTAGCCGACGAAGATCAATGGGAAACCATTTATCAACTCCTGTACACGGAATTTGATGTAATTCCTGATAGTAACAAAGGAAAAGACCTTAGGCAGACATTTGATTTAATCTTTTAAAAATAGATTTAAGTGTCACTATGGCAAAAGAATTAACAGAAGACAGTGGTATAAAGGTTAGTGTAAAAACTCTAATCGGTATTGCTGTAGGAATTACAACAATAGTTAGTTTTTGGTTTGCATTCCAAGCTCAACTCGATGACATGAGAGATGAGATCGAAGCAGCTAAAACACTACCCGCTCCTAACATTTCTAGAACTGAATATGAACTCAAAGATGAGTTAGTACGTTCTACAATATTAAATACACAAGAAGATGTAGAAGAAATGAAGGAAGATTTAAAAGCAATTGAAAAACATCTTCGAGGCAAATAAATTTCATGAAAAAACTAATATTACTTTTAATAGCATTGGTATCATTAAGTATTGCGAATGCTCAACAAATTCAAAATAAACCATTAACTGATAAGAAAAAATCAGATGACTTTGGTTTATTTGTACCTCCAAAAAAGCCTTTAATTAACTTTGATAAAATAGGAAAGTTTTTTAAATACTCTACTTTCTATGGTGTAGGACAAATCAGTCAACCAATTACTCCAACAGAAAGATTCTACTATGTAGATCAAGATAATGCAGTAATAGATGTAACTCCAGAAGCTAAAGCTAATTACTCTTATGGTATTGGTATTAGAAAGGTAGCTAGATTTGATTACGAAAGAAAACCAGGTGTATTTTATGATGGGACAGAACAACAACAAAGTTTTAATACAACTATTGGCGCTGTATCTGGATGGGAATATAAATTTGAATATACATGGAATAGACAATTCGGTAATGAGTTTACAAACCAAGATCTTTACTTAAGATATTTAGGTAAGCGTTTTGTAGCTAAAGTAGAATCTAAGAATGATGGTTTCGTCGATCTGGAATATAATTCAGTAGATCTAAGATATAGATTACCTGTTGGAAAGAAATTAAACTTCTCAATTGGTGCTGTTGCAAGAAGCCACAGACCTTATGGTTATGAGCCAATTAGAGACTACTTAGAGACGCCATTTATTGATGAATTCGGTAACGAAAGGCTAAGACAATGGTGGGAACTGGCATACGAATATGGCTTCCAAGACAATGCTTATGGTATCGATTTAGATTTTGATGGCGAGCAAGACTTAATTGACTATTACTGGACTGCTCCAAACGGTCAAAGAGTTGCAGATACAGATGCAGACTTTAGAGCTAATAGATTTGGTCCTATGGTTGTAGGTCCTTACAATAGAGAACAATTAGCACTAATTGAAGATCAAGGTACTTTATCAGCAGTGATTGGTTTAGATTTTTACCACTATGAAAAAAATAATTGGTTACACTTTTCAGCTTCAGTTTTACCATACCACCAACAATTATTTGGCGATGAAGATTTTGGATACGCTTTATGGCACGGGGATGGTATTGCAGATTATAGTTGGGTTGACTATCAAGTTGGTTTAGTAACTGGCTGGAAGATTACTAAGAATTTAGGGGTTTATGTTGAGAGTAATTACCAGAAATTCTGGGATAGAAAAGTTTATTCAGCAAAAGCTGGATTGAACTTCCAATTTAGATAAAATAATTATGAAAAAATTAGCGATTATATTTTTATTAGCATTTGGACTTATGGCATCTTCAACTATTGCAGATTCAAGCAATAGTGGAATAGTAGATACAGAGCCTAAATATTTAACATCTGATACATTTAATAAGGCCATTAATACAGGTATTGTTATTGTAGAGTTTGTAGCGTCTTTCGCTGAACCATTTGGAGAATGGCAATTAATAGAAGATGGCGAATATTATAGAGTAGATATTGAAAAATATCCAGAGCTAAAGAAAAAGTACAAAGTAAGATCTATACCAACAATAATGGTATTTAGTAATGGTAGTAAAGAATTAACGTATCGTGCAAACATCATGCTAGAACTAGATGTGACAGCAGAAGAGATACATGAGGATATAGAAGATCTATTTTCAGATAAATTTTAAGAGTATTTAAAGAGGGGTCAAAATAAATGCAAAATAGTTGCCATAGAATTTTTTTATGTCAATTATTTTTCGTATATTAGTACTATAATTAACAACTCAAAATATGTTATATACTTATTGTAAAGAGTCTTTATCTTTTAAGAAGGTAAAGCCAAAACAAAAACATGGTATAATACTTGGCCTAGTATTTTTAGTAGGCTATATTACTCTAACTGCAATGGTTAGTAATGCCAAACAAGAAGGTTTTAAAGAAGCCTTAGATATACCGATTGAATCTACGGTTGTAATTCTAGAAGATGATTCAATAAAATTCACACGAGACAATTTAGTAAAGGAACTAAAAAGACTAAATGTCAGATTTCCACACATTGTTTTAGCACAATCTATATTAGAGACCGGCCACTGGGAAAGTAGAATCTATCAAGAGAATAATAACCTATTTGGTATGAAGCAGGCTAGAGCCAGAGCTACTACAGCAAAAGGTACTCAACTAGGACATGCATACTATGATGACTGGAAAGAATCTGTAACAGATTATGCACTCTACCAAGCTGCATATCTTAACAAACTACGTACTGAAAAGAAGTATTTGAATTACTTAGATAGAAACTATGCTGAGGCAAAGAACTATGATAAGAACCTAATTGCTATTATAGAAAGAGAAAATCTAAAAGAGTTATTTTTAGACTGATATATACTATAATATCATTAAATAAAAAGAACTTAATATGAAACTAAAAACGCTAGAACAGTTTAGTCAGAAAGATCCATGTGAATGTGGTGGAAACTGTAACTGTGGTAAGAAATCAGTAAACGAAGCTACAGTAGTAATGGATGCAATAGATCCTAAATCAAAAACACTTAAAAAGCTTTTAAAGAAATATAACGTTAAAATGAAAGTTTTAACAATGAACGGTCCAGGTGGCAATCACCCAGAAGTTGAAATGACAGGTTCAAGAGAAGATTTACAAGCAATATTAGGAGATCCTAATGGATGGGACGACCCAGAATTAGGAGAATATATTGAGGAGGCAAAGAAATATAAGTTTAAAGATTTAGCTAAAGCATGGTCACATGTTTATGGTGAAGATATGGAGGATGAATATCAAGGTTTCTTTCAAGAAGTAACAGGTAAATATAAAGATAAAGTTACAAAGAAAGATATTGCTGACATTTGGTCTGCAACATACGGTGAAGATATTGCTGCTGATTATGATGGTTTCTATAATGACTTAAAAGAAAACTTAGAGCAAGTTGCAAAACTTGAAGCATTAGATAACTTAGTTGAAGCTAATAATGATGGTACAATATCAGATGATGAAGATGAAAGAAGAGCTGAAGCACTTCACATGGCTGAAATAGAATTTGATGAATATATTAAGAAATTTAAAGAAGAAGCCTATGATATAGGTGGTAATTTTAGAGGTCCTGGTATCTGGTCAGATATTTACAGAGCAATTGAGTATAAATTAAAAAAGGCTAAAAGATAATGGGAGTAGTTCAAGGTTCAACTAATTGGAACGGACAAGACAATTTTCAAGATTTTATCCAGTTCCACGCAGCTAGATTATGTATGACTCGAGAAGAGTATATGGCACATTATGGTTCTGCTAACGCAGGTATTAATGAGGCTAAACCAGGTCCAGATCCATACCATAGAGGTTTAGAAGATGATGAGGTAGAAGATAAAGAAGACCAAATCAAGAAACAGGCTAAAATGGATGATGACGATCCAGATGCTTATGAAGAAATGCCTGGTGATGAAGAAGCAAGAGAGAAAGGTGAAGTAAAAACATCTGATGCTACTAAAGCTTACAATAAATTATATAAAGAAAATAAGCATGTTAAAAGTATGAATGAAATGGCTATGGGCTATGACGGACATACTGGGCTTTTCTATATAAAAGGAGTACCTTTCACAGAAGAGAGACTTGAACAAGTTTTAAAGCATTTAAGAACTAAAGTTAAATTAGGTGATTTACCAAAGCAATTTAGTTATTTTCCAGCAATTCAGGTTGCAGATGAGGGAAGTGGTGAAATTGTAACCATAACTTTAGATAAAGCAAAAGAGATTGAGGCTACTTTAAAAAGGTTCAAAGGTAAATTAGCACATGATGGTGATTTTAACGAAGCGGTTAACCCAATTCATGAAGCTGATGATACGGAACAAAAATCAACAGATAGAGGTCCTCTAGATGATGATGCAATGGAAACAGGATTAAAAAAGAAAGCAGAAGAATCTGGAGTGCCAATCGGAATTATTAGAGCGGTAATGAGAAGAGGTCTTGCTGCATGGAAATCAGGTCACAGACCAGGTGCTAACCAACAACAATGGGGTTATGCAAGAGTAAATGCATTCTTAACAAAAGGTGAAGGTACTTGGGGTAAAGCTGATAAAGATCTTGCAAAAGAGGTTAGAGATGGTGGACATGATAAAAAACTGAAGAAGGCATAATGGAAGAGAAGGTAAAAGAATACGTTCTACAACATTATCCGAAACTATTTAAGGATAAGCCTATATTAATAGAAGAAGGAGACAATTGTTATTTTATTTCAACTAGTAAAGATACATCTCCATTAATATTAAGTAAAAACATAACAAAGTAAAATGGATTTTAAGGACTTTTTAAACGAGAAGAATTTCCAAGTAGTTACTAGCGGAGAGGCTATTAATTATAGACTGTCCTACCAATATGGTAAGGGTGGTTTTTTAGCAATGGCTAGTTCTAGTAAAGAAAACGACAAAGAACTTGAAATTGGCGATCCTAATACAATAGGTAAAGCTATTGAAGATTCAATCAATGATGAATTAAAGAAAAGAAGACAACTATTTACAGTAGAACAAGATCATGGCTATCAAGGAGCTGGATATTCTTTCTATTTTAATATGGATGACTTAATAAAATTATTAAATAAATAAGATATGAGTACTACATTATTAGACAAGCACACTAGAGAGCCTTTATTTCAACAAGGTGAACCATATACGCTAAGACAGTTTGTTAAGATTGCTAAGAAATCAGCAGAAGGTAAAGAAGCCTATAAAGGTACCTACAACTTTGGTAAAGGTATTAAATTAGCAGAATACTTAAGAAAGAATATGCCAGGTGGACTTGCTAACAAAATGAAAGCTACAGTCTATAGATCAGCTTGGAACTACGGTGAGAATCTAACAGTTACTATTAAACTAAAAGCTGGAGACAAGGAGATATTTTCATTTAGCTCTGCTAATTCAACAAGACAACCTACATATTCATTCAGTGATATATTTAAAGGTACTATAAAACCATCTAATCCAGGTAAACCAATTTACAAAGATTGGGGTATGGGAGTTGTTCACGGTTCTTATCAATCTATTTCTAGCTTTGATGAATTCATGTCAGATATTGTTGGTGTATTTAAAGATTTTGAAAGAGTGAATGGTGTACCATTTGATTTAAAAGGTGCTATCGCAGCTGAAAAGATTAGAGTAAAGGCAGTTGCTGCTTGGAGAAAGATCGAACCTAAAGTTGAGAAGCAGTATGATATTGCTAAAGAAGCTGCAAGAAATGCACATAGACATATTACTATTAGAATGCCTTATATTAGATCTGCTGAAAAGAGAGTTTACTATAAGACAGACGAACCAAGAGAGTTAAGACATCCAGATGAGTATGGTGATAGAGCTTATGATATTATAGACGGAAAAGACTATGCTAAATATGAAGCGGCACAGGCTAAGATCTCAGATCTAATTGAAGCTTTTTGTAAAAAACATGGCTATGAGTTCGTTTGGGCTGCTAGCTGGTAATAATTAAAATAGATAAAACATGGCAAAGACAAAAATATTTTGGATAGCAAAGAAGGTTGATGACACTATGCAAATGTGGGCATACAACAACAAAAGAAAGGCAGAAGAAAAAGGCCTAGAGCTTTATGGCGTAGGTATTACAGACTTCTCATTTACTTTAGACGGTGAAGAGTTTGAAGATGAAGATGGATTTACTGCTTATATTTCTTCTGGTCAGATTGATTCATTTGGTCACTTTTTACTATATAGAGAAGATGCAATGCCAAATGCAATAGGACTAGAACAGGAACAAGCTGCAATTGAATACGTAGAGGCTGAATTGCCTTATAGCGCAGGTGCATGCTTCCCAGCTAAACTAAAAGGAGGTTCATGTGATGTTTATATGTCTAGTGCTGTTGAAGCTAACGGTGCACTTTGGACATTTGAAGACGGTGAAGTTTATGAAAATAAAACAACTATGAGACACATACCAACCTTTGAGTCATTTATTAACGAGGCTCGAGCAGTTAAGAATACAGAATCTGAAAAAATTATATTCGATAGCCCAGCAGATATGGCTAAAGGTATTATAGATTACTTTAAGCAGTACGATTATACATTAGACGATAAGTATGATGAGAACTGGTATACAGATTTAATTAAGAAGAACTTTATACCTACAAAGAATAATACTTCTACAAACATGAACCACCAACTCTATTTAACCGATAAAAAGGGTAAACAAGTAAAAGGTGCGTTTGGTTTAGTAAACCTATATGTTGACCGTGATAGTGAGAAACTAGCAGTCATAATTAGTATCGGTAAACCTTAAGTAACTCTAACTAACTATAAAACTTTAAAGGCTGCCTCTGAGCAGCTTTTTTTGTGAGCAAATGTCAGCACCACGAGTCTTTGAGCACCTCGCGTTCTAAAAGAAACTCCAAGACTGGGTGGAGAGTAACGCAACCATCCTCAGATTCCTCTGAGGTCTTCGGAAAAAAAATTCGGAGCGTTTTTCATTTCTGCAGTAAGGTTGGCCTTCCAGCGATCTGGCCTCTCTGGCCTCAAGGCCTCCACTGCACCGGCAGGACTCTAGGGGCAGATAGGTCTTTAATACCAGTGGGGACGCTAATTTCAATAAGGTAACGGATAGACAATGACCACGCTGCAGACGGAATGATGGCCACAGTTAGACTCTTTTAATAGAGACTCTGTGACACATAGGTGACACCTGGCCTCTGGAGTAACAGTGAGGAAACGCGTCATCATCAACCTGATTCGTTGGACACTTCGAAGACAAAAATAACGTCCTAGGCAAGGAGCTGCCAATCTGACCCCGCGCGCGCGACCTAACTGCAACTAAATTTAGGCTCTCCGGTCGTATTTAAACGACCGGTTGCAGAGATATATAATACAAGAGTATAAAATAACGTTGTTGTTACATGAAAATATTTAAAACATTTGAGTCCTTTCTCGAGGAAGGAGTCAACGACCCTGGTATCTTAAAAGCATTCTTTATGGCCGGCGGACCTGGTTCAGGCAAATCTTACGTCGCTGGTGAATTATTTAGTCTTCCAAAAGATAGTTCTGCATCAGTATCTTATGAACTTGGCCTTAAACTGGTCAATTCTGATGCTGCATTCGAATTATTATTGAAAAAGGCTAATATAGACATGGCCGAATTGATGGATATTAAGGATAAAGACCCTGCTGCATGGCAAGATGCGATGCAAATCAGAGATAAAGCTAAGAAAATTACTAAAGGTACACAAAAAATGTATATCCAAGGCCGTTTAGGCATGGTAATTGATGGTACTGGTAAGAACTATAAGAAAATTGAAGGTCAAGTTAAAGAATTAAGAGAACTTGGTTACGATTGTTACATGGTTTTTGTCAATACAAGTAAAGAAGTTGCGTTAGATCGTAACAACGCTAGGCCAAGAAAGTTACCAAAAGACATGGTAAGTAAAATGTGGCAAGAGGTACAGGATAATTTAGGTAAATTTCAGCGCCTTTTTAAGGCAAAACGCTTTGAAATTGTAGATAATTCTATATATGGTGACACAACTCCTACTGATTTAGTAGGAAAAGAGATTAGAAAGTTCATGGGGCAACCTGTTTCTAATCCAATAGGTAAACAATGGATCCAAGATCAAAAAAATAGTAGAAACTAAAATGGAAAAATCTAATGAAGAATTATTAAAAGAGCTAATGATAGCCTTTACATCACTGAAACAGAAGATGGAAGATCCTAATTATATAGCCCTTGATAATTCTATGAAAAACATGTTAGAAAACCAACGCGATATGAAGTCGGATGTAAAAGATCTAAAAAGAAAGCTTTTAAATCCTATTGATGGAGTAATTGTTAATACTAATAAGAATACTGAATTTAGATTAGACTATTTAAAATTACAGGACGAGAGAGATAAATTAGAAGATGATGTAAAACATCTTTTAAGCTGGAAGAGTTCTTATATTAAAATATTTTGGGCTTTATTTACAGCAGCACTTGGTGTACTTACATTCTTAATAGGTGAATCAATAATAAACGGATAATATGGTATTTGATAGAATTAGCTTAGTAACATCTTATGTAGCCTTAAAAATAGTTCAATTGAATGACGGTCCAGTTAAAGATATTCTCTTTAATAAGACTGCATATTATGGTACAAAAACTATATTAAGATTCAAGACTTTAGCAGATTTAGCAGCTTTTATTAACGAAAACTATCCATATCAGTATTTTGATCCTAATTGTCAATGTGCAGTTACATCAAAAGACGCGATTTGGACGCCACTTTCGTTCAATTTGACACTTCCTAACGGTAGATACGCTAGTTTTGTCAATAATTTACGTGAAGAATTCGAATCTGCGCAAGAATCTAAGCTAAATCCAATATCTGTTAAGGCTTGTACAGATATTTTTACAAAAAATGCTGAACTTTTTAGGTTAAAGGGTGAATATTCTTGTTTTGGGTATGTAATAAACCAACAACAATATGTAAATCCATGTGAATATGTAGAATTAATTACAAATGAAGCCTACAGATATTTAGTAGGTACTTTATATCCTACATCTAGGCATCCAGATCTTACAGAATTTCAACTTCTAGAAGAGACGACTGAAGAAACAATCGCGTCGCCGCCAATTCCGGAATTAATAGTTACGACAACAACGACAACTGCGGCTCCGACAACAACGACAACTGCAGCTCCGACAACAACGACAACAACACAAGCTCCAATTAACAATGGACCTATTAATTTTAGCCCGTCACCAGGTCCTGGTTCGAACTATAATTAAATTTAGATATATAAAAAAAAGATAAAGAATAGATGCATTTATATGACGCAATAGAAGAGTATAACTTCGACCACGGTAGACATTTTGATAATGTTACCGGACAGTATGACTTGCTTATGCCCCATGAACTTGGTAGACCATTAACTCATGAAGAGATGGACTACAATTTCCTATACCAAAAGCAGACTATGAATGGCTTTAGGATATTTGGCTCAGGTACAAATTTAAGGCTTAATGATGATGATAAAGATAAAGTTTTAAAATTTCATAAGATAGATCCAAATGATGAATTTTATGCTGATTATACTGCAGCTGGATATGTGACAGATCAATATATCTGGATTCCAGAAGAACTAGCAGCGCCACTTGTTGTATCTTATATTTCTTTAACTGCTAGTCCAACAGTAATAAATGAGACTAACAACAATACAACAACATTTACTCTTCAAACTATTAATGCAACTGACAATACTACGGTTGATTGGTCAATTGCAGGAGGTAATATAAATGCTAATGATTTTACAGGTCCTTTAACTGGTACAGCAACTATTGTTAATAACCAAGCAACATGGACAGTAACAGCTAATGCAGATGCTGCTACAGAAGGCCCAGAAGTATTTATACTTACTTTAGCTTCAGTTGATAGTGCAGGAAATGACACAACAACATATAATGGCGGCGCTCTAGATGCATCAGTAACTATTACAGATACATCTTTAACTCCAGCATATATTTCACTTACTAGTCCTGGAAGTGTTAGTGAGGGTAGTTCAATTACGTTTACAGTTAATACACAAAACTTTTTCCAAGCTGCATCAGTATCATGGGAACTTGATTTTACACAATCAACAGCAACTTCAGCTGATTTTACAGGAGTAACAAATGGGACTCTTAATATGACAAATAATGGGACTGGTTCATTTTCAGTTACAACAGCTACAGATTTAGTTGTAGATTCTGGTGAACAATTCTTAGTTAGATTAATAGGAAGTGATTCAAATGGAGTACCAACAAATGGTATTAGTACAACAGCTACTATAACTGACATTGCATTCCCAACTTATACGACATTTACAGGACCTAACACTGTACAAGAAGGTAATACTGTTACTTATACTCTTTCAGGAACTACAATACCAAACGGCACAAATGTAGGTTATGTAATTACTGGAGTTGATGTTAATGATATTTCACTATCTAGTTTAACAGGTAATATTACAATGAATGGTGGTTCAGGTACGGTTTCTTTCGATGTTCTAGAAGATTATTCATCTGAAGGTACAGAAACTTTAACAATTACAACACTTGGACAGGATTCTGCTAATAATTCAACAGGATTGCCATTGTCTAAAAATACAACAATTACAGAGGCTGCATCTGGATATACTTTAACTGGTGCAAGTTCAATAACTGAAGGTACTACAGAGACTTATACATTTACAGCGAGTAATGTTCCTGCAGGAACAGATTTCTACTGGGAATTAAGAAATAGTGCAGGTGCTCCAAATGTTCAATTCGGCTTTGATCTTACAAGTCCAAGAACAGGAACTATAACAATGCAAACTAATGGTAATGTTGTAGATGCAACATTTGATATTACAGCTGCATTAGATATGAATACAGAACCTGGTGAAAACTTCGAGGTAGTAGTTTATGCAAACAATACGTTTTACGATCCAACGCCACCTCATGATAACCCAATAGCAAACGCATTAGCTGTAAAGAATGTAGCTATTGTTGATTTAGCTCCAGTATATAC
>Ga0181377_1000478_pt1 | contig 14888 bp, 10 predicted proteins | sample LowvirmetaG_9_FD_130160 | JGI IMG/M metagenome (GOLD analysis project Ga0181377, IMG submission 130160) | Marine viral communities from the Subarctic Pacific Ocean - Lowphox_13 viral metaG | ecosystem: Environmental > Aquatic > Marine > Oceanic | place: Subarctic Pacific Ocean | collected...
AAGGGATAAATACTGAACTGATATCATTATATTTAAAATGTCGTCTCTATCTCCTCTGATTAAACCTTGAGAAAATGCACTATCTATATTTTGATGAAAAAAGTTTTTATAAACAACTCCTAAAGGGTACGAATCTCCTTGACCGTCCGGCCATTTTAAAACTTTCCCTTCTGAGTCTTTGAGTGAAGTGTTTTTTGGTCTAGAAGGTAGAATACATACCATAGGGTTAATAGAAAAATGATTTTCAGAAGTCATGTATTTTAACTTCTTTTTATACTTTCCTATTTTTATCAATTCTCCTGTTTCTTTATTTTTATCTTGAAAACCTGTATAGAACTGAGTCAGTTTTCTTCCTGGAGTATTTGTGCCTTTGCTGCTTTCTTGAGTAGTATCTACTAATGATACATAATTATTATATATATCTAAAACAGTATATAAAGGAATCCAAAAATTATTTAAATTATCATTATCAAAAACCCCGGTATCTTTTTTTTCTAAGTCTATCAACCTAAAAGCTACAAAATTATTTAAGCTTTTCTTAAAATGTTTAGAATTAGGATGTATAAAATTAGCTTTGGTATAAATTTTAGCTCGTTTACCTGCACCATCATTAGCATTAGTACCGGCATTAGTAGCTTTAGCAAGGCTTTCATTTGCTTTTGCATTGGCTACTTGTTGTTCAGTTTCAGCTTTTCTGTTAGACCTATCTTCAAGCTGAGCTGGTGTAATTTCATCTTCTGGTATTGCGGAGTACCTAAGTATAAATTCTATTATCCTCAAACTTTCTCTTCTATCGTCAGGATCATTAGCATTATCTAATTCTACATACCTGTTATTTTTAGGATTAGAAGCTTGATACATATACATTTCGTCAGAGCCATCAAAAACCCCGTCAACTGTTCTTGCAATCATTTTTGTATACTCTTCTGGTGCAGCATCAGCTGGGAGTTGAACTGATAGATTACCTTGTCCATCTGATTTGGTACCTGCAGAAGGCATTCCTTCTTTAAAAACTAAACCATATTTACCGAATTGTTGATTTAAATAAAATACTACTTCTTCTTCTTCTAGTCCTGCTATACCTTCGTTATCATTATCATCTTCTGTAGAAGGTTCAAAAGTTTTAGTTTCACCTTTATACGTAAAGCTGCTTCCTTTAATTAATATATCTATTTTCTTTTTAAACTCTTCGTTTTGCTGTGCTATGATAGCCTCTGCACCCATTGTATCCGGGTTAGAAATTGAGTTCCACAGTACATCATCTGATCCAAAGAGGCTGTCTGCTACTGATCCTCCGAAATTTTGAACTGCGGTTACTACGTTAACTGCTGTATTAACTAGTGCTGCTACTGCAGCTTCTTGATTTTGTACTCCTTCACCTGATATTATATTACCTAGATCATCAACAGCTGCTGATGCAAAATCTACTCCACTTTCAATAACATTACTTACCGAAGTATTAAGTGCACCCATTTCCGTACTAGTTGTTGAGTCTGCAAATAAACCAGAAACAAGACCGGGTTCTATCCATCTTTCGATTTCTGTAAAAAATTTATGATATATAGACTTCCTTTCTTTTTTTCCTTTGTCTAAACTATATCTAGTCATCTGTTCTGGTGGGTATACTTCAGAAGGGTCAAAAGTTACTGCTATAGATTCTAAAACACTACCTTTAGCAATTACTTTAATATTACAATCGTAACCACCGTCATCAGTTATACTCCAATCAAAATTAGATACATACCCAACAAAAGAATCGTAATTGTAACTAGATTCAGCTTTTAATTTTGATAAAGCTTGTTCAAAAGTTAACATAGGGTCTTTAATCTTATCGTGAAGAAATTTTCGATAAAGTTCTATGTTTGTATTCAATTCGTAGACTCCATCATCTGTTCTACCGTTAAGCTGAATACTGTGCCCCCATTCTAACATTACTGTATACCCGGGTCTAAGGTATAAAGTCTGCATTACTTCTAAATCTTCTAAAGACCATACTTTAGCTTTTATAGATGCTTCTCTTAATGTACCGTAAGTACCTTTAGATTCCACTGCAACAGAAACTAAACCCGGTGTAGGTCTGATGCCAATGCCATTTCCGTAGTTGTTGTAAGCAGCTTTTTTAATATCTTTTTTGCCATCAGCCTTAACAAAATTGTTCTTATCTAATTCTATTGGTGTATGTAATGAGGTATTTATACCTCCGTAAAGCTGAGTGTCGAGTACATTAGAAACTGGTTTACCTTGTTTTAACGTACCTCCCATCAGTACGTTATTATAAGCTAATGAATTATCTCCTACTATATCATCAATTGATTTTTTTCCTTCTGCTAAACTATTTGCTTCTTCTTCAGTAATAGTATTAACACTAGATACTAATCTTGCCCATGCACCGTTGCCGTTAAAAAATAATAAATGTTCGTTATTCTTTACCTGAAGAAGTTCTTCTCTTTTTTGCAGCTGTTCAATAACTCCATTTGAGACTCCTCCTCCAATGACTTCTGTTGGTTGCCCTTGTGGTATATCAGTTCCTTTTTTCGACATTACCTATTTGTATTTACTTCATCGTATAAATTTATTACTGCTGATTTATCAGCTGGTATTCTCAATTGTACTCCTGGTGTAATATTGAGAGAACCTTTATAGAAGTTATTACCTGATGCTATTATCCACCAAAGACTAGGATCTTGGTAGAACTCTAAAGCTAGGGTGTCGTATCTGTCTCCGTACTGTGTTATAACATAGACGTCGTTTTCGCTTAAAGGTATTTCCGGATATATCGCATTTTGCTTATACCTAGTACCTAATTTTGATACGCTAGTTTCTATTTTTCTATATCTTCTAATCATTTAGTTAATCATTTAAATTTACACTTCTTAGTTAAATCTAGGATCGTTAAAATCTATACCTCTTACAAAATTAGGATCATCACTACTTAGTCCAAAGTTCAATTCCTTTCTCCTCTTGATCGCTTTTTGCCATTTTAATATCTTTTCTTGCTCTTTTAACTTTTCTTTTTGCGTTCTCTCAAAGTTTAACTGTCTCTCTAAAGCTTGTTGGTTTTGTATCAAATCAGGATCAGTAGTGATTTGAGAAGAATCAGGGGTATTTAAAGAAGAATCAGGAGCGATAGCACCCTGCATTTGAAGTGGATTTATTAAAGGAGCATCTTTTAAATTTTCATCCATATTTCTCTGTTGCTGTGGTGTTAGTTTATTATATTCTTCATCCGACATATACTGCCGTCTTTTGCTTATTTGTGCTTGTGTTGGCTGATATGGTGTTTCCGCTGATGCAGTGGCTACTTTAATTTCTTCTGCTTTATCAGCTTCATTTGCTTTTTCTGCTGCTTCTTCATTTGCTTTTTCTGCAGCTTCTCTTGCTTCTTTTTCTTTTTTATTTTCAGCAGGAATTATTGCCCTATCTTCCTTACCTATATATACTTTTTTATTCTTAGCTAAAGCATTATGGTTAGTTATGAGCGGGACTATGCCGGTCTCTGGTAAGAAATCATGAATAACCTTGAAGGATATACTTACATCTAATACGTGTGGTAGTACTTGGTCTCCTTTTTTATCTCCTAATTCAGGATTTTGGAATGATATCTCCCAAGGGTAATCTTTTTGCCATGTATATTGCACTGATTCTATAATACCTGGTTGTTCGTAGATGTAATCTCCTACTGTTACTTTTGCTATAGACCCCCTCATAAATCTACCTTTGCTTCCATAAGTAGGTGCTGTAATTGATGCTAGAGTTGCTGCTTTCTCGTATAGAGGTTGCATTTCTTCTCTAGATTGTGCTGCTATTTTAAAACCTATGTTTATTGTTCTTTCAAACCCGCCGTAGGTATAAAAACTATCGGCTCTACCCAAGTACTTAGAACTATTCCATTGAGCATTAAAACTATCGTCAAAAGTATCAAGAAATGCTCTAAAAGCTAAATAGAATATTTTTTCAGGCGTTATAATTTGGAACTCTAATTGAATTAAGTCTCTATTACCACCATCCTGTGCTGTGGTTCCATCTAATGGTGATGTTGAAACTCGTAGAGAGTTAATTTCATCTCTAGTATCTTTGTTATTTGTAAAGTAAGATGTTCTTACTCTCCCTACTTTACCTGGATTACCTAACCCTACTCTGGTTTCTTTTTTAATTTTAGTATTATTATAATTAAAAAAATAAGTATCAGAATCTTTATTTCTATATTCATTTTTAGAACTAGGATTTCTAAAATCTTGTAAAGCACCTTTTGTTTTTGATTCTCCTAAACTTGAAACGTTTCCTTGATAGATTCCAGAGGGTCTACTTGAAATAACTTTAGAAGTAATTGGATTTCCATTTTGTGCTGCTCTTATGTTATCTGAAGTAAGAGTCTTATTATAAGATAAAGATGCTGCATCATCTGAGTATCGATTTAGAGATAAGCCATCTTCTCCTGTTATATCTCCAGAATCAAAATCATTTGGTTGACTTAAAAGGATTGTACTAGTTGTTTCTTTCCCTTTTTTATCTAAAGTTATTATTCCAGTAGAACTAGCAGCTAATATATTTTCAGGTGTTGTAAATTTTGTTTTTGTGCTTCCTATTTCAAATACAGTAGCAGTTTTCTGTTCTAAACTTGAAACACTAAAATCTACATTCCTATTAGGTACTCCAAAACTTCCGGAAAGAGGAGTAGTAAGAGGAAGGTCTGGTATAAATAATTCTAACGGAAATCCAGTAGCTGGGTTTATAGTTTCTATAGTACCTCCAGGGTTTATAGGATAACCTTTTTTTGCTCTTATTATATTACCGCTGGTGGTGGTCCCAGAAAATTCTGTAGAGTTAGTAGGGCTAAATTTATTCTGTAGAGTTGTAGGATTACTCTCCGCTAAAAATCCTCCTGTTAGTGCTGCTCCTGTTTTAGATTTATCTATTCCTAATTGATAAGGAACTGCAGTAGTATTCTCGACAACCTTTAACCCAGATTCAAAATTAGCAAATATAATGCCCTTATTTTGTACTCCAATAATTGTACCTTCAGTAGTCTGATAGTAAGGTGTCTCGTTATTGTAAGCTGAAATGTCAGTTGGTATCCCTATAGTTCCTCTTATCCCTATGTGATCTACTCCTAAATCTCCTGGATTTGGGGTTGAGTTTCTTTTTGGGAGTATTGACCTAGTAAGAAGACCTTGTGAAGGTACTGCTTTTCCTCTAAGTGCATATTGAGCTCCTTCTATACCTCCGGCACCAAAAAAGTCTGCAAATCCGCTTTCTGCGTCTCCGTCTTGCAGGTAGGTATCCGTTCTAAAAGCTTTTAAGAAATGTGTGCCTGTACCATTTACAGGTACTTGAGCAAGAGTAGAAAGTGCAACTTGGGCTACATGTTTAACAGTACCGCCTACTCGTCGAATTATATTACCGACTTTAGAGCCGTTATTCCCTTGAAGCTTTTCAGTTAAATCTCCTTGTTTTAGTAAAGCTTCATTAGCTAAGAATTTTAATCCAGGTTTATTAATAAGTAGTTTTGACATTCTAGCCAAATCATCTACTCTCTTTGATACTAAATCCGAAGTACTACCTATTGTTTTAGTCACATACGGAGCCTGCGTTCCAGATTCTTCATAATCTATTGAACGGAGATTATCCATACGGCCTTCATCGAAGTCCTTTCTTAAATTCCTTATAATAGGCATATTTTATCCTGGTAAGTTATTTACATACTGTTCAGGTGTTTGACCATTCAAATCTAAATCCGAAGGACTCTGTTCAATAGCTGGTATGTTATTGATAGATGATTGGTCATGTAGTGTTGATGTGTTCTTTGCTCCTGCTCTTGTAGGTGGAGTTACTCCTCCTAATCCTAAAGTAGAGTTAGGTAATTGATTATCTAAAATTCCGTTTGACATAATTTATTTAATTTAATTGTTAATTATAAATAGATATTATCTAGTTATTATATTAAGAAAATTGACTAATAGATTTAGCTTGTGTAATTCCTACTTTATCTCCGTCTAAGTATACGTTTCCTCCATTTGATATAACAGCTATTAATGTATCTAATTTTTCTTCTATCTTTCCAAATCCTTCGCTTTCGTTATCATCTCCTCCAAATAAACTTCCTAATGCTAATAGTGGGGTTGCTGCAAAAGCTAAAAGGCTTAGTGAACCTATTATCGGCATAGCACCAATTCCGGCGAATGCCATCATTGCTAAACCTCCAGCGATAGACATCAAAGCAGGTCCTAAAAGGTATAAGGAAGGTAAGAGTCCTACTAAACCTCCTAATTGACTGAAGATAAGGGTGACACCCTGTGCTGCGAATGCAATTCCTTTACCAAACATCATAGCACCTGCGCCTATGAGTGCGAAAGCTGCTCCTAATCCTACGGCAAGACCAACTAAGGCTAATAACCCTATTGCACCTACACCAGACATCATAGCTGTTCCTAGTGCTGTTAAAGCAGGTATCAGTGCAAATATACCTGCTGCTGCCATTGGAGCTGTTATGCCCATTAAAGCCATTCCTGCCGATGCTGGTATCATTAAAGTAAATGCAACTGCTGCTGCTGTTAGACCTAAAGCTCCTAAGAGTACTTTACCAGTCCCCATAGCTGTTAGTCCTGCTCCTAAAGATTGCATTGATACAAGAAGTTTTGGCCCTCCAATCATTTCCATTAACTTGGCTCCTACTACCCCTGGTATCATTGCTACTAATCCTATAGAAGCAGGTATAAGATTTAAAGCTCCTTGAAGTACTTTCATCCCTGCCATGGATTTTAAACCTTGACTAAGATTAGTTAAGAACGTTTTAATATTTTTACCTGGTGAAACTGCTTTTGTAGATTTTGAAGCGCTTGCTATTTCTTTTCCTGGCATTTTTGCACCTAATTGTTTAGCTTTGTCTCCTGATATAAATTTACCTGATGCTACTTCTCTGAATCTTTTTGATTTTTTGTCGAAAACTGCTTTTACTTTATTACCTCCTAATCCTTTTGTAAATGACTCTTTAATAGTGCTACCAAGTTTCTTTGCTCCTTGTTGTAGTCCTTTCATTCCACCGCCTAATCCAGTTAAGGACTTTTTCATAGCTAAAAAGCCTTTTATTCCAATACCGGTAAAATTAGCTATTTTTTTAACAGCTAAAAACCCTGCTATTGCTCCTACTACTGTTCTTACTGCTATTGCTACAGCCTTAAACTTAAGTAAATAACCTATTCCTGCTGCAATTGGAGAAACTATACTTAATACAGCTTCTATAATAGGAACTAAAGCTTCTAAAATTGGGGCAAATGCTTGAGCTAATTTATCAACTGATTTTTGTATTCTTTCTTGAATATCTAATTGTTTAGATTGTGCTAAAGTCATATTTCTAGCTTTAGCTACAGCTTCGGCTGTCATATTCTTTCTTGCTTCTTCAGTTAGAACAGTTTTAGCCAACTCTTCTCTAGACATACCTAGAGCCTCTGCAAGTGATTGCTGCTCTAACCTATTCATCTTAGCGAATTCAGCGGCAGATGCTCCGTTTTTCTTCAATTCATCAGCAAGACCGCCAAGATCATTAGTTAAAGCTAATTCTCTAGCTTTATTTAAATTAATTCTCTTACCTGTAAGTAGTTGAGCTTCTAATTCTTTTTGAATAGAGGATTCAAAGTCTAATAAACCATCAGCTATATTGTTAACTTTAGCTAAATCCATGCCGAGTTTTTTAGCTGCATTAGCTGCTTTACCTAATTCTTCAACATTACCGCCTGAAGAAGCTAATATATCATTAGAAGCATTAAGAACGTCATCATAAACTGCTTTGTTAGATATACCAGCTGAAACTTGATCGTAAATACTGTTACCTATATCATCAGCAGATTGACCTGTTAGTTTCATAGTCATTGCTAACTGGGTTGCTTGTTCTCCTGATATACCTAACAGCTGTTGAGCATCAGCTATTTGACCTAATTGGTCTGGGCTAAAGACTGTACCTGCATTTATACCTGTTTGCTTAGTTAAATCTGCAGCAGATTCTAACATATCCGTCATGGTAGCTATTTCTGTTACTGCTCCTCCTAAGTTTTTTGAGGCTACACCAGTCATTCTTTGGAATTCAACCTGGGCTTTATTGACTTTTATAAATCCGTCTAAGATCTTACCGGTGAGTACTGCAGGATCTGTTAAAGCTGCTCCAAAACCTTTAGCAACTATTGAAAAACCATCTGCTGCAATCCTAAGTCTATCCATTAAGGTAGCATTCTTACCTAAAATCTTAGATTGCTCCCTCATAGAAGCTTGGGCATCTTCCATAGCATCGTGGAAAATACCTGAACGCATACCTAATCTTTCCATCAATGCACCTGTACCTCCAACTAAAGCACCGGTAACCCCCATATTTTTACTAATATCTTTTTCTAGGTCTAATCTTTGCCCAATTTTGTCATTAGTCCTATCAATAGCACTTTCTTCATCGTTAACCATCTTAAGAGCAGCTTTAAGCTCTTCGGCTTTATCGGATCCTGCTTTAACACTTCTTAATTCTTCTTGGAGACCTGCTTTTTGATCTGATAGTAGTTTTTTGTTTGATGCAAATTTAGCTTGCATAGACTTAAGCTGACGTTTATTAAGGTCGGATATACCTTGTTCATCGTCTCTTAATTTTCTTGCAACATCAGTAAGTTTGCCGTATATAGTTTTAGTAGTAGATAAAGCAGTTTTGGATTTACCAAACTCTTTGGAAACTGCTTTCATTTCTTCATAAAGACCTGAAGCACTACTTTCAGCAGTTTCTAATCCTTCTACCAGTTGATTCATTAAATCAACTAGTTTAGCTGAATCATTACCAGCTTCATTAAGTTTCTTTTTAAACTTATCTGTATTCACTCCAGCCCGCTCAAGAGAGCTTATGAGCAATTGTAATTCAGCGTTTAATTTTGCATCAGCCATCTAAAAAATTAGTTTATTATAAATAGTAAAGGCTCACATTATTTGCGAGCCTTAGTTCTATAAGTCGGTTTTTTGACTTTAGGTGGTTTTAATGTATTTGATTTCTTATTTACTTTATCTATCTCAGCTTTTTCTTTTTCATAATGCTCTTGCAGTTTCTGAAAAGTAAAGTTTCTTAACCATATAGGCATGTTATAGATAGTATCATAATCATACCCTCCTTTACCGTGAAATACTATTTCGTGTATTTGAGTAAATACATTAAGTCTATACTGTGGCGTCAGGCCAAAGAAAGTTTACCCCCATCGGGATATCTACCCCTCCTTCCGGACCTCCTTCTGGGTAAAACTTCATATCTACGTCAGGTTGAAAGTCTCTAAGATAGTTTCTAAAAGCTCTCGAGTCCCTAGCTAGAAATTCGTTATCCACAAAAGATCTAACATTTTTTCTGTCAGTGTCTCCATCTACTGCTAAAATCATATGCTTTAAACGAGTTGACATTTCAGCAGAAGATTCTTTATTTATCTTTTTTAAACCTTTTATTTCTTGGTCAATTTTGATTTCATCACCATGAGTTAGTAATTTAAATGTAATAACTCTGTTAGTGGTAGGAAGAGTAAAATCAAAAGAATTAGTAGTTGCAGTTTTTAACTGTTCTGATAGGTCACTATTATCTAGCAGGGAAAGGTCTATAGATTGTACTTCTCCTCCGTATTGAAATTCATAATCTTTACCGTATCCTAAGATTCTAGCTGCGATTAATAAAGCATTTTTATCTCCAATTAATATACTACTGTATTCAATAGTTTTATCTACTATTAGCGCTTTGATTAATTTATCAATAACTATACCTTTTTCTATATAATTTTGGTTAGTTAAAATATCTTCTTCTTTTGCAGTCATATACTTCATTTCAATACTGCCTTTAGAAAGTGGTGAATCTTTTGAATAGAGCTTACCCTGTGAAGGTAAGTCTACTAATTCAGTGGGGAATTTTTGTGTTTGTTCCATAAATTTTATTAGTTATAACTAGTTCTATATATAAATATACGAATAATATATTTTTAAAACAACAAAAGCCCGAAATTAATCGAGCTTTTATTTATATGTTGGCTAATATTAGTAATTCAATACGCAATAATCCATTGCTATAGTCATAGATAGCTCTACTGCATCAGGTGCTGACCAGTCAAAATCACCTTGTGACATTGTTTTGATAAATGCACCTTTAATAATCCATTCAGATACTACATCTCCTACTGGACCTAAGACGTTAAGAGTTAAATCTTTTTTATAAAAATCAGAATAACCTGCTCTTCCTGTTACTGATTCGTAAGAAAGACGAGCCCATTCCATTACTGCTTGAGCTCCGGAAGGTGTAATCGGATCATATAAAGTCATATCCATATCGTTCCATACTCTTTTTCCTCTGATCTTACGATAGGAGTTGATATGATCAAGAACTACTTCTCCATCTTCAAATGAAGGAGCTGATACTGTTTTTACCATGAATGATGGAATGTTATCCATATACATGATAAATCTATTCTGTACCTTCGGTTCGAAGGCTCTAAACATAATTTCGTTTGGATCTAATACTGCCATTTTATTTATTGTTTATTATAAATATGTTTATTTTAAATTATCCTGCAAAAGTTGCTCCAGTTGGTTCAATTGTGAAATCAAGTACTACAAATTCAGCTGTTTTTGCTGGTTGTATAAATATTTGACCTATTAATTGATTTCTGTCTACTACGTCTGCAGTATTGTTAGAGTCGTCCATTACCACTCTGTAAGCGAAAAGACCTTGTCTCTGTACTACTGATTCTAAGTAAGGATTAACTGCTGCTAAGAATCTATTTCTTGTTGTTATTGTATTTTGTTCGAATACTAAAGTTCTAGCTTGATCGCCGATGAATTTTTTCAACTCAATTAACAATCTTCTTACATTTACTCTATCTAAAGCTGATGCTTTTGTTTGTAATGTTTTCTGACCAAATACTGAAATTCCTTGACCTGGGAAAGAAGCTATTGGATTTACTTTTCCATTATATAAAGAATCTCTTTGAGTTCTTGTTAATCTTCTTTCTGCTTGAATTACTCCTGTAATTCCTCCTCTTACTAGTCCTGCTGGTGCGAACCATGGTGCAGAGCTATTATCTGTAAAAGCATATACTCCTGGTATTACAACTGATGCTGGAATCCATTCGTTTCTACCTGTAGTAGATTGAGTTTGTAACCAAGGCCAGTAAGAAGCAGCATAAGAACTATTAAGTAATCCTGCTTGTGTAGTAGCATTAGTTACTGTGTCCCCATAGTTTACTAAATCTACTATAGCTATACTATCACCTCTGGTCTCTGTTAAAGAAATTATACTATCTAATTGTGTCTTGTGATTAGAAAATTCATAAATTAAACCTGGTGCAGAGATAACGTTAAATACATACTCTTCTTTATTTTCTAATACTGATATAATAGGAGCATATGAAGTTGGAAAATCAGTTATTCCTTGGGAAACTGTATTTGAAATATCTCCAAAATACCCATTAAGGCCAGAATGAACATTTGTTCCTGTAGCACCATGGAATGATCCTGATTGTGCGATTGGAAGAGAAGCAGAATATGATGCTCCTGAACTGTCTGTTTCAACTGTAAGTCCGTCTGTACCTAAATAGTTTAATGTTTTTGCTGATACTGATGATACTCTAATAAAGTTAGATTTATTTACATACTCTCCAGTTACTTGTACGTATCTGCTTCCGTCTCCATCTGTTGTAATACCTTTGACTTGTGTTCCTACTACAGATTCTATGTAATTTGTAGAATTTGGATCTAAACTTACATCATTAAAAGTTTCTAATGTAATTTTATTTTTTAAACTATCATCTCCTTGTCTTACACTTAAAGTAAAAGTACCTTGTGCATTACTAATATTAGAAACTTCCCATCTTAAGTTATCAGCAGATCCAGACATTAGTGAGCTATCACTATTTTGCTTACCTGCATCTGTTGCTGCGGTTGAGTTATTGTAAATTTCACCTCTTCCTAATGTTTCTAGTACAAAAGGTATATCACTTACGATATCATCTGCGTTTAATACGATTGATGCTTGTGTTGAATTTTGTACGTTACTGGCACCTAAAGTTAAAATTAAAGTACCAACAGCACCTTCAAAACCAGCTGCTATTAATGTTGCTTGTGGTATTGTTATTTCGTTGAGGTTTACATAGTTTGTACCGATATTTTTTACTACTGCTGCTGTTACAGTGCCTGCTCCATCACCTGTTAATGTAATTGTACCGCCGAAACCTGTCTGTTGACCACCTCCTGAACCTGGTAAAGGCAGTGCTACATCAAATGGACCTGCTACATTTCCAATTGCTGTTTTTGCAGCTCCGGATAGGACTCCTAAAATATTTTGTGCTGTTATTAACTGTCCTGAACCTAAAGCTCCTGCTGCAATTGTCAGTGTATCGTTTATTAGATATCCTGTACCTGGTGTAGTTACTGTAATGCTTGTAATTGTTGGTGCTGTTGTTCCATCTACTACAACTGTTGCTACAGCATTTGAACCAGCGCCTCCATCTAAAGCTACACTACTATATGAACCAGATCCTGCAGTTGTAGGATTTACTGTTATAGAAGGTAGTAGGGCATCTTTTGCTGTAAACAGTAAACCTGTTTCTAGAGTGTTGTAAACATCTGTAGAAGCTGCTCTTGTAAAAGAACCGGTAACGATTCTACTTACTAAGACTGAACCTCCTCCTTGTTGGAAGTAGTTCTTAACTGCTATAGAAGTTAAAAATTCGTGGGAAGAAGACCCGGAAGTAAATGTTGTTCCGAATTTTCTTACATAATCATTATATGAAGTAACTAATGTTGGTACTTCTACTGGACCTTTTACTGCTGGTCCTATAATTGCTGCTCCTGCTACTACAGGTGCCGGTTGGATAAATGAAATATCATTTTCTCTTGTGAATACACCTGGAGAGATAATTGTTTCTGCCATGTTTAATGAAGTTTATTTAAATGTCTTTTATAAATATCAGCTTATTTTGTAAACCATTCCTACTACTAATAGGTAGCTATCTGTATATAAATAGGGAGGAAAGGTCTAAAACCTTCCCCCGCTAAATACTAAAAAGACATTGAAATTTACTCCACTGTTGGAACTACTTCTTTTTGCTTTTCTACTGGAGTAGGTATAAATTCTCCTGCTGCGACATCAATACTTCCTTTACCGTATTTGTCTTCTAAAGAAGTTACTAAATCATTTTCTAATTGGGTAGTCTCTACAAGGTAATTTTCAACATTTGACTTTCTTTTTTTTAGATCAATTTCTGCTAAACCAAGTTGGCCTAGTTCAGTTTTTACTACTTGCATTCTACCTTGAATTTCTTCAATTTTACCTATTTCTGTTTTTGTTAGCTTTTTGTTTGCCATTTTTAAAAATTTAATCGATTATTTTATATATACTAATAATATAAGAACTTAATTTTAAATATACAACTTTTTTTATATTTTATAAGAATTTAAATTATCTGAGTTTCTTTCTATATTAATGGAATTGCATGAAGGGTATGGATTGCTGTTTGCATAATCATTTATTACGGTTCTTTTTGAATGATTTAATCCCATAATTAATTTATCGTAAGGTATTTCTTTTTCAAATAACTCTACTATAGTTTCTTGCATATATTCTTGAGGTCGACTAGTGGTGAGTACTATTTGTGTTTTACCCTCGTTGAATAATTTTCTTAACCATTTAATATTTTTAACTAGTGGCTTTCCATTACCAATATAAGGAGGAAATTTATAAGAAGTATTCTCTACTAATGTACCGTCTATATCCACAAATAAAGTATTATATGTAGATTTATACCTATTCCAATCTTCTACAGTCCCCCAATCTTTATATTCCGAACAAGGTTGACCGTAGAATATCTTATCGTTAAGCATCATATTATAAATAATATTACTTATATAACACTCACCTTCTAAATCTTTAATTTCTTCAAAGCTATCTACAAAGTCTTTAGCAGAATTAAAAGAGTAACCTCCAATTGAAAAAGTAGGGCTAATGATAGACTTTTCAACTATGTTAGTAATAATGTTATTTTCATCCAATTTAATGTAGCTTTTATTACTTGGATTTATATTACTAGTTTTATGTAGATTATAGTAACTTACTTTGTTAGCAGTATCTATCAACTCACAATTAAAATAATTATCAGAATCTTTGATAGTAATAAATCCATGTATATCATTCTCTATTATTGCTTTATATACAGTTTCTGATTGAGATGATGTTTCTTTATTTAGGTATATTAGTTCAGTTTTACTAAGTAGGTTTAAATCTTCTAACTCTTGTTTAAATCCTTTTTCAAAACTATACTCATCTTGATGTTTTTTTAAAGCAACAAAATAAATTTTGTCAAAAAATTCTAGGTTAATACCTCGTATACTTTCTATCCCCATAAACAATCCACTTTTAGGATGAGTCAACATCCATTTAGGTCTGGTATTAGGAAATCTAGAAGATTTACCTGCTATAGGAATTATTAAACTCTTCATAATAATTTGAATTAGTTATAAATTTATCTAAAGTTAATTTTTGCTTTTCAGTTTTTAAATAAGGTTCTATTCTTAACCAATTTAATATAGTAATAATTTTTGTAAATTCCAAATTGTAGTAACTATTAAACTGAGAGTATATTTTATTCCAAAGATATTTAAAACTCTGTCTTACTCTTAGGTTACTATCATTAATATCTAGCACCCAACCGTATTTTAAGTCTTGCTGTAGCTTTACTAAGTCTACTATAATAGTGTCTATATAAGAGTCTAAAAAATCTATACAACAGACTCTACCTTTAAAAAAGATCATATTAGCTACAGAAAAGTCACCATGGCAAGAACTTTTAGGTATGTTACCAACACGACGCTCTTTAAACAGATCTTCTATATGAGTGAAAATT
>Ga0181377_1000479_pt1 | contig 14843 bp, 12 predicted proteins | sample LowvirmetaG_9_FD_130160 | JGI IMG/M metagenome (GOLD analysis project Ga0181377, IMG submission 130160) | Marine viral communities from the Subarctic Pacific Ocean - Lowphox_13 viral metaG | ecosystem: Environmental > Aquatic > Marine > Oceanic | place: Subarctic Pacific Ocean | collected...
ACAAGAGATATCAGTCAGAGGAATACCACCAGTCAAAACAGATAGTCTTGGTCGTAAATGGATAAGCTGGGTAAATACACCACAAACCAACTTAAAAGAAATGAATGTGGCAGGTAAGTTTGTTTTTGTTGGAGTCACTGCCCCAGGAATCATGCCTCAAGTTGCAACTCCATCTGGTTTATTAGAACCACACAAAATTCAAGCAGCATTATCTGAATCAATTTTATTAGAAAACTCTCCTTTTATTCCAGATTTTGCTCTTGCATTGGAAATATTAATTTTTACGATATTTGTGTCGTTGACATGGCTTGTAATTAATTATCTTGGTATAACCAAAGGCGTAAGTCTAGCTGTAATTTTACTCTTTACTACAAGCCTTACAGGAGCTTATAGCATTCAAAAGGGCTATTTAATAGACTTTTCGTGGACTTTTGTATCACAATTCATTACTGGTGCCATAGCTTTCTATTTAAACTTTAGAAAACAGTTTAAATTGCGTCAACAAATTAAAAAACAATTTGAACATTACTTAGATCCAAGGCAAGTTAAAAAACTACAAGACAATCCTGGATCATTAGTTTTGGGTGGAGAACGAAGATATTGCACATTTTTATTTACAGATGTTAGAGGGTTTACGGCAATGTCTGAAAAGCTAGAGCCAGAAGAAGTGACTAAAATTATGAACAAAGCATTAACAATTCAAGCTGATGCAGTAAAAGAATATGGAGGTATGGTAGATAAATACATAGGTGACGCAATGATGGCTATATTTAATGCTCCTATAGATTTACCAAACCATGAAACTGCTGCTGTTCTTTGTGCTAAAGAGATACAAGAAAACATAAAAAAAGCAGACATTGATGTTGAAATAGGCGTAGGAGTTAATACTGGTTATGCAGTAATTGGGAACATGGGTAGCAATACTAGGTTTGATTATACTGCTATAGGTGATGCTGTTAATCTTGCAGCGAGACTTGAAAGCTCTACAAAGGAGGTTGGAGAAGATATTGTTATAGGTTATGATACTATCAATGCAAAAGATTTTAGTGATCAAATAATTCTAAAAGAACTTAATAGCATAAAGGTAAAAGGAAAAGAAAAATCTATAAATATTTATACAATCTTATGACAACATCAAATGAAGCAATAAACAAAATAGAAACCCACGAAAAAGAGTGTTCTATCAGATACTCAAATATAGAAAAAAGATTAGAAGATGGATCTAAGCGTTTTGATAAACTAGAAAACATGATTTGGGCTGTGTATCCTTTTATTTTAGTTTCATTGGTTTTGTCTAGATTTGTTTAGTGAAACAAAAACTAAAACTTTTTTATAATTGGTTTGTAAGTCTATTTCAAACACGTTATAAAATAACAGTTTCTTTTAATAGAGAGTATGGAGATACTGATGATAAAACTTACATTTCAAAAAAAATACTTATTCAAAAAGAAAAACATCTTAAATTTAGAACGATTGATAAAAAATTAATTGAATACAGAAGTTCTACAGGACTTAACTATATTATTGAGGAAGACGAATAATGCAACAAGTTCTAGTAGGTATTATTATAGTATTAGGACTTGGTAGCTATTGGTTATATAACGAAAATGTAACTTTAAAAGTTAATAACATTGCTTTAGAAAGTGCTGTAGCCACACAAGAGGAAGCTATTGCTAGTTTACAAAACGATTTTGAACTACAAACATCCAGTTTATTAGACTTACAAAGTCGCAATCAACAAATTCAACAAGAAATGACAAGGTACCTTGACATATTTAAAAGACATAACTTAACTAAATTAGCAGCAGCTAAACCTGGTTTAATAGAGCCTAGGGTAAATAAAGGAACAAAAGATGTATTTAATAGCATTGAAGAAGACAGCCGTAACATTGACAGTCTTGATGATAGCTTGCAGTTGCAGTCTTCTACCAACTAAACAAATAGAAGTTACTGCAAAACCAATGGAAAGAACCATTGTTCAACCTATTATGCCTAGAGAAATAGATCTAAAAGATCCATATTGGTATGTAGTCTCAGATAAAAATTTAGAAGAGTTTTTAACAAGGGTTAAGAAAGACCAAGGTCAAGTGGTATTCTTAGCTATGTCTGTGCCCGATTACGAGCTTATGGCATATAATATGCAAGAATTAAAAAGGTATATAAGTGAGCTTAAAGAAGTTGTTGTCTATTATAAAACAGTTACTACAAAGGAGCAGTAATATGAACATATCACAAGAAGGTTTGTCCCTTATTAAAAAGTTTGAGGGTTGTGAATTAGAAGCATATAAGTGTGCTGCTGGTGTTTGGACAATAGGATATGGCTCAACTAAAGGCGTTAAAGAAGGCGATACTGTTAGTCAAGAAGAAGCAGACAAATTACTTTTACATGAAATGGAAGAGTACGAAGGGTATATTAATGATATGGTAAATGTTAATTTAGAACAAAACCAATTTGATGCTATGGTTTCTTGGGTGTTTAATTTAGGGCCTGCTAATTTAAAAGCTTCTACTTTATTAAAAGTATTAAATGCTAAAGATTATGAAGGAGTACCAGCACAGATAAAAAGATGGAATAAGGCTGGAGGCAAAGTGTTGCAAGGTTTAATAAGAAGAAGAGAAGCGGAATCTTTGTTGTTTGCAGGCAAAGAATGGCATGAGGTTTAACAATGCCATTGCAGAAACTTACATTTAGACCTGGTATTAATAGAGAAGGTACTGCTTATGATAACGAGGGCGGTTGGTTTGATTGTAATTTAGTTCGTTTTCGTAAGGGTAGACCAGAAAAGTTTGGCGGTTGGGAAAAATTAACAAGTAATACATACGTAGGTACAGCAAGAGCTTTGCACCCTTGGATTTCTTTAGAAGGTACAAAATTTTTAGGATTAGGTACAACTTGGAAATATTACATAGAAGCAGGTAATGCTTTTAATGATATTACTCCAATAAGAGCTACCACATCAGCAGGTGATGTTACATTTTCCGCATCAAATGGTGATGCTACAATTACTGTAGCAGATACGGCTCATGGTGCTGTTAAGAATGATTTTGTTACTTTTAGCGGAGCTGCTACTTTGGGTGGCAATATTACAGCAACAGTTTTAAATCAAGAATACCAAATAGCCACTATAGTAAATGCTAATAGTTATACTATTGAAGCTAAAGATACATCTGGGGCTACGGTTACTGCAAACAGTAGTGATGACCCATCAACAGGTGGAGGTAATGGCGGATCATCTGTTGTTGGTGCTTATCAACTCAATGTGGGATTAGATGTATATGTTCCAGGAACAGGTTGGGGATTAAATGGATGGGGACAAGGTGCTTTTGGTAGTACGTCTGCATTAAGTGATACCAATCAGCTTAGAATTTGGACGCATGATAACTTTGGTGAAAACTTAATGATAAACCAAAGAAACGCAGGTATATATCAATGGACTGAAAACAATGGCTTGGGAACAAGAGCTGTAGAGCTATCTGGTATTTCAGGTGCTAACTTAGTACCTACTAAAGGTTTACAGGTTATTACATCTGAAAAAGACAGACACTTAATTGTTTTAGGATGTGATCCTATATCTGGTTCTGCAAGAACAGGTGCTATTGATCCTATGCTAATAGCATTTAGTGATCAAGAAAATGCATTAGACTTTGAGCCATTATCCACAAACACAGCAGGATCTCTTAGATTATCATCTGGTTCATCTATTATTGGTGGTGTTAAAGCAAGGCAAGAAATATTAGTTTGGACTGATACAGCTCTTTATAGTATGCAGTTTATTGGACCACCATTTACTTTTGGTATTAATTTAATAAACGAAGGTACAGGGTTAATAGGTCCTAAAGCAGCAATAACTACTCCTAATGGTGTGTACTGGATGAGTTATAACAACTTCTATACATATAATGGTAGTGTTCAAACTCTACCATGTTCAGTTCACAACTATGTGTTTACAGACATAAATCTTATTCAATCATTTAAAATCAATGCGTTTACCATAAAAGATAAAAGTGAAGTAGGTTGGTTCTATTGTTCATCTGGATCTGATGAAATAGACAGATATGTAATGTATAACTATGTAGAAGGTATATGGTTCTATGGACAGTTATCAAGAACAGCATGGCTTGACTCTGGTATAGAAAACTTCCCTAGAGCTGTTAGTAATGGATATTTATACCAACAAGAAAAGGGCTTTGATAATGATGGCTCTCCTATGACCAATGTTTATATTGAAAGTTCTGATTTAGATATAGGAGATGGTGAGCAATTTAGTTTCTTAAAAAGAATAATACCTGACTACAAATTTATAGAAGATCAAAATAATGGACATGTTAATATTGTTTTAAAAACTAGAAACTTCCCAGGTGATTCTTTAACAATAAATTCAACTAACGCAATAAGTTCTACTACTCAACAAGCTTATGTACGAAGTAGATCAAGGCAAATAGCATTACGATTTGAATCAGATGATGATGCTACGGATGATGGTAATCTAGGTATAGGATGGAGGTTAGGAGCTACACGTATAGACATAAAGCCAGATGGTAGAAGATGAGCAAGCTTTTACAAACTCAACTACCACTAGCAGTAGGTCCTGTAGATCCAGAGCTTTTTAATCGTTTAGTTAGAATACTTGAGATTAATCTTGGTGCAATAGATCTTGATAATGTTAGACAAATAAGTGATCCAGAAAAAAATACATTAAAGTTTAATGATGGTAGTATTATATGGAATACAACTGTTGGTGTGCTGCAAGTTTATACAGGTAACAAGTGGATTGATATAGGTGAAAGAACACTAGAACAAGGTTTTGAGATGACATCTAGTGTTGGTAAGGTTACTATAAAGATAGCAGGTAGCACAATAATTACTTTATGAGCAATACAGCAGAAGAACTAAACTATAAAACTAAGAACATTCTTTTAGAACATCCTGCCGACTGGTATGTACAAAAAGATACTTTTGATGCTGTATCAGAATCTATTGAGCCTATTGTAGAATTTTACAAAAACTCTGGTACGGAAGAAAGAAATAGTACAACTTTGGATAAAATTATTCAAGAACCATTAAAAGATGTGTATACAGTGCCATTTTTTTCTGAAAAGTTTTGCGACATACTTTTAGATGAAATTAAGAACTTAGAAGCATTTTATGGGTTTGAACCTAATCCAGAAGAAGATGAATTACGGCAAATACCAGAAATAACTTTTCAAGATAATTGCCCAGAAATCTTCCAATCCTTGTTCCATACGATATATACTATAGGTAATCCTATATTTTTGAATATTTGGAACAGACACGTAAATGGTGGTGGTATACAAATAGCCAACTATAATTTAAAGGATAAAAAACAAGGTGCTTGGCATCATGATGCAAGTGCTGATATTAGTATGGTAGTTCCTTTGAACACTGGAAAGTACAAAGGTGGCGGAACTGAGTTTTTAAAACGTGGTACAGTCGAGCCTCTACCTACAGGCCACGCTCTAATTTTTCCGAGTTTTACTCACATGCATAGAGGACTTGCAGTAGAATCAGGAGATAGATACTTATTGGTATTTTGGTTAAAATGTATTGAGGAATAATAGAGCATGAATAGAATAGACAACTCGGGCACAGGCATAGCAGGACTAGGGAGAGGAGGAGACTCTAAACTCGCTCATGTTATGACAGGAGAAATGGTAGTTCCACCAGTAATTTCTCCAGAAACACAAGCAATTATAAGAAAAGAAATGATAGCCGCAGGTATAGATCCTAATGAATATACTGTCGGTGAGGGTATGTCTATAAATCCAATTACAGGATTACCTGAATTTGGTCTTGGAAAATTTGTAAAGAAATTAGCACGTTCAGTTAAAAAAGTAGTTAAAAAGATTGCACCCGTTGCAGCAGTTATACCAGGACCATGGCAAGGACCTGCAATTATGTATAACAGAGGTAAAGCTGTCGTAAATATTGCAAAAGGTGAGGGTGGTATTGGTGACTTAATAACAGCATTTACACCCGCAAAATCATATACAGGTGGTAAAACAGGAAATATTTTTGGCAATGCAAAAGAGTTTTTAACAAAAGGTTCAGATGGAGTTGGTCTATTAGGTAATCTTGGTAAAAGTTTAGGATCTGCTAAAGAATTTGTATTTAAAGGTGATGATGGCGTTGGTCTTTTAGGAAACATTGGTAAAGGATTTAGTGGTGCAAAAGAATACATATTGCCAGGGGAAGATGGTAAAGGTTTATTTAAAAATCTTATGAGTCCTGGCGAACAACCCATGGACGAATTTGACCAGCTTACTGGTGGTGAAGATTTTTTTGATCCTAATTATGGAACATTTCAACCAAATCAACCATCTACAGGACCTTTTGGTGGTCAGATTGGACCTTACTTACGAGATACATTTTTAGGTACTTCAGAAGACCCAGGATTACTTAGAAACTTAGTTGGTGGTGGAAATGCCGGTGGACTTGGTGGCAACGCTGGATTAGCTGCTATGGCTGCTTTATACGGTAAAGCTGTAAAAGATGACTATAAGCGTAAAGAAGGTGGGCTCAAAGACATAAGGCAATCTGTAAGACCAGATCTTATGCCTGCACCTACATTTACAGGCTTTGACTTAGGAGTAAGAAAAGCCGCTATGGGTGGCTTACAAGAATCACGACCTGCTTTTGCTATGGGCAGATCAGTAATGGCTAACGAACTAGATATGCGTATGGGTGGTCCTTCAATAGGTCCAGGAACAGGTACAAGTGATGATATACCAGCTATGTTAAGTGATGGTGAGTTTGTAATGACCTCTGCTGCTAACAATGGGTTAGGTGGCTTTAAGGTAACAAAGACAGAAACAGGTATAGAGTTAGTGCCAAATAGTCAACCAAATAGACAACAAGGTGCAAAGAATATGGACAAGCTTATGAAAACCTTTGAACAATTTAACAAAGTAGGAATGTCATAATGGGTATTTTAAGTGACCTAATAAGAGCACCCATAGGACAATCACCATCTAGAGGTAGAGGTATGGGGGCTATAGGTGCTAGACCTGATTTACCAATGCCACCAAAAAGAAGAAGAAAAGGTGGATTAGCTGGTTTAATTCAAAGAGTAAAAGACAAAAGACTTGAACGACCTATATCTATTGGAGGCGTTGGCGGTGGTAACATACGACCAACTCAATCATTCCTGAAACAAGCAGTTGAAAAAATACAAAATCAAAGTCAGCCAGTACCTATATTGCCTAATCAAAAAACCTATGCAAGTCGTGAGGAAGCACAGGCAGATATGCTAGGTTTAAGTTTAGAAGAATATTTAGCACAAAGACCACAACAAGTTTTTGAAGATGTGGCAAAGCGTGATGATTTTATGTCTATAGGTGGTCTTGGTGGTGGCAGACCTATGCCCATAAATGTTCCTGGCGGTGGCGGTATTGATTATGGTGGTGCTGGAGGTGGTTTGTTAGATGACTTCGTACCACCTCCAGGCTATAAAGAACCATTAGATAGCAATGATCCTCCTCCAGATTCTGCTGCTGGAGAAAGAGTTATAAGACAAGACTTACTACCACCCAAGCGTATATCTGACGAAATTCGTATTGATGATAGACCAATTATTGATCCAAGAAGAGGTATGCCACCTCCACCTTTACCTCCACAAGACTTTGGCTTTGGCCCAGGCATTAGACCAACAGAGATTCGTGGACTAGATGGACAGTTTATTGGCTCAGCAGGTGTAACTCCACCAGATTTTGTGGAAAAAAATATAGAAAATAAAGGTCCTGAAAGTTTGCGTGACCAATATGGTCTTCAACCTATCGTACCACCTCAAAATACAAACATGATTGCTGAACTTCCTCCTGAAAGAATCGCAGAGATTGGAGATCCAATTCCAGGTACAGATCCAGTTACACCAACAGTTGATCCAGTAGTAACACCAACAACTCAAACAGACCCTACACAAACACAAATGCCTATGGGTGCAATAGATCCTGTGTTATTACAACAACAGACATCTGAAAAGCTAACAGACCCATTGCTAAGATCTTTATATTTTGGTACTCAAGATCAGCCTGGTTTTTATCAGCAACTACAACAAGCTGGTGCTAACCTTATTGGTCAAGATGTACCGTTACAACAAACAGCAGGTCTTACACCGTTAGAAGTATTAGCAAGACAACAAGCTATTTCTGGAATTGGTGGTTTTGAACCATTCTTACAACAAAATCAAAATTTAGTAAATCAAGCAATAGACCAGTCTGTGAGAGCAGAAGAACTTAGAGATCCTTACTATGGTAGAGCTGAAAGACAGATGCAAATGGGTCTTGGAGAAGAGTTAGGCGGTATTGGTCAAGCACGTGGTATTACTACAGGAGCTACAAATAGATTTGGTGGTTCTTTAGGAAGACTTGGAAGACAAGCTATAGGTAGTACACAAGACTACGGTGGAAGTTTAGGTGAGTCAGAAGATTTATTAAGAGGGACATTGGGTGCTTATGATCCGGGTATGACTCAACAATTTTATAATCCTTACGAAGATGCAGTAGTACAACAAACAATTGATGACGTATTAGAAGCAGGTGACAAGCAAGATATAGCTGCAAGAGCCCGTGAGATTAGTTCTGGTGCCTTTGGTGGTAGTAGAGCAAGACTTGGTGCAGAAGAACGTAGACAAGACCTTGGAGAAGGTTTAGCAAAAGCATTAAGTGGTATTAGACAAACAGGATATAGTCAAGCACAACAAACAGGTTTAAGTGAATTTGCAAGACAAAGAGAAGCTGAAAGAGCTGCCAGTAGCGGTTTAGCTGGATTGTCTGGTTCAAGACTCGGTGCTCAACAACAACTTGGAAGCACCCTAAGAGGTCTTACAGGAGATCAGTTTGGTGCACAACAACAATTAGCTGCTAACCTTATGGGTTATGGTGCTGCTGGATCAGGTGCAAGACAAAATCTTGCTACTGGCTTACTTGGTATAGGACAACAAAGAGGTGCTGGTGCTTCAGCATTAGGATCACAATTAGCTGGATACGGAAGCCAGATTGGTGGTATAGGTCAGACTCAAGAACAAATGAGAGCAGGACAAAGAGGTGAACTAGCAGGATATGGTGGTATTGGTAGAGGTATACAAGAGACTGGTTTAGGTAGAATATATCAGCAACAACTAGGACAACAGCAAAGACCATTAGGTGTATTGGGACAAATAGGCTCTATGCTACCTGGTTATCAAGCATCACAAACACAGATTGATTCTGGATATGGTATGCCAACAGATCCTTCAGCAGCAGGACTAGGTGCAGCATTTAGTGCCTACGGTGCTTTAGCACCAAGACAAGGACAAAGCTAATGAACTTTATGAATCGTAAAATGTTCCAAGCTGGTGGTGAAGCAGGGACAAATCCATATTTTTATGTTGACTCACAAGGCGAAACTCAATATTTAGATCAAACAAAACTTGTACCTATACTAAGATCTACAGACATTACAGCCTTAGAGGCTTTAATTCAAAACCCAGATGTAACATATAGCCCTGCTGCACAAGAAGTGTTTAGACAAGTTGTTGGCGAAAGAAAAGCATCATATTCATCTACTGATCCTTCCTTATTTAATTTTGGTGAATTTTTACCAGATAATTTAACTGGAATATCAGCATTACGTGATATAGGTGGATTTGCAGGAGATTTTGCTGCACAAGTTGGTGAAGGTGCTTACAATTTGGGAAGAAGTGTAGCATCTGGTTTTGGTGAAAGATCTTTCGATGATAAGCCATTTGCACCACAAGATATTTTTCCAAGCGAAAGATTCCCAAATGTTGCTGATACTATAACTGGAAGACCTGGAAATGATGAAGGTTTTGTTTCAGGCTTTGATAAATCTGGTATTTTAAGAAGAGGTTATACAAATCCTCAACTTGCTTCAATACTTGCTAGAGGTAAAAGTGAAATACAAGACTTTACAAAAGACATTGAAGCCATAGAACAGCCTGTAGTTGAAACTGTAGAAACAAAAGATGTTTTAGATCAACCAACCGTTATTGAGGAATTACCAACACTAGGACCCTTTACAGAGAGTGAAACCTTGGGCGTTATGAGTCCTTTAGAATCAACACAAAGAAGACTTGCTTATGAAAAAGCAATGATTGGCAAAGACGAATTTGGTAATCCTTTACCAGAAGGTAGATTGCTACAAGACCCAACCATTGCTAAAGCTTTAGAAGAACTAACTCCAATAGAGTCCTTGGTTGATATTAACAAAACAGAAGCAGATAGCCTATTAGAAACACAAGATAAGTTTGATGGTAAGTTTGGTATACCAAAAATAGAATTAGAGAAAGTTGATACTACAGTAGTAGAAGATCGTGATACAGCTAAAGCACCACGAGTGCCAAAAGAAACTACTGGACTATTTGGGTCAGATAGATTCTTAGACTTCATTAGAAATGTTGGTGCTGGTTTGGCAGAATCAGGTCAAATGGGTGAAGGTCTTGTACGTGGTGCAGCTAAAGCTGGTGAAGAAAGAGCAGCTAGAGACTTAATGGAAGAACAAGAGAAGAAAAAATACGAAAGAGATTTAGCACTTGCAGTAGCTGTAGAAAAAGCAAAATCTGCTGGAGACAATATTCCAGATATTATGAAACCAGAAAAAATACTAGAGCTTAATAACAATGTTAAAAGAGACATAACTGATTTTCAAGGTGGACTAGCTGGTGTTGGTTTTGTTGATTATGCAATAGAAATTATTGAAGATGCAGAAGCAACTGGCAAACCTGTTGGTGGATTCGGTGGATTTATAGCCAGTTTAGTCGATAAAGGATTTGCTTTTGCTGGTATGGGTAAAGACTTTGACAGTCTATCAGCAGACTCTAAGGTTGCAGAATTAACTAAAGTTGTAAAACAAAAGAATCTACAAGCTATCTTAGGTGAATCGGGTAGAACAATATCAGACAAGGATAGAGAAATAATAGAAAGAGTGTTTGGTGACTTATCTGTGTTTGAAAGTGTAAGTTCAGTTTTAGGTAAACTAAAAGAATCAAGACGTGGTTTAGCTGCAAATAATGCTGAAAGATATAGCAACATACAAACAAATAGTGACTTTTTATTTGCACAAGGAACTTATGGACAGCGTTTCTACACAGATATGTTGCCAAGTTTAAAATCTATACTAGGAATTGATCCCTATGCTTCTCAATCAGCATCTGCAAGAGCTACTTTTGGAGGTCAACCAATCGGAGCTGGATCACAATCAATTACTGACATTGATCTCTAATGCCAAGATTTAGAGTCAATATAGCTCCAGGTGTGTCGCAAATAATGGACGCACAGACAGAAGACGAAGCAAGAAAAAAAGTAAGAGCAGAAATAGCTAAAGGTGCTGTTTCACCATTTTATGATGAACTTTACTTTGATTATGAAACTGGTGTTAATCTGCAAGACTTAAGACAAAAACTTGGTAGAGCTGAAAAAATGACGGAAGAAAATGAAGTTTTAGATCAGCTTTTTTCTAAAGTAAAAAAATCAAAATCTCCTTCTGAACAAGAAGACATAATGGAAAATGCGGTTGGTACTGCTGGTTATGTCAGAAATACTAAAGGTCAAATTGCTTTGACACCTTATGGTTTAGAGTTATTAGGACAACCTGTTCAACAAAGAAGATTGCAAGATGGCTCAACTATTAATCTAAACACTATTATTGATGAAAATAGCTTTAACCTTAAAACAGGGGATGCGGCTGATTTAAGTGGAATAGCCGGGCCAGTAGCTTCAACCGTACTAGCATTTATGCCACAAACTAAAATATTAAAAGCATTTACTTCTTTATTTGGTGGAAGAAAACCATTAGCTAATACTTTTGTGGCTGGTGGTGCATCTGCTATAGGAAAAGGTGGTGAAGAATATCTTGACACTTTAGAAGGATTCCAATTACAAGATCGTGATGAGTTAATAGATTTAGGTATGGAAGAGTTTATTATTGGCTCTGTAGGTCAAGGTGTTTTTGGCGAACTTCCAGCAAAAGTTTACAGAATGTTTTTGGGTAAAAGAGCACCAATAGAGAATCAAAGAATAGTATACCAGCTATCAAAAAATAGAAGTTGGGATGATGTGCAAAAGCTTGATGAGAGCCTTGGCAGAGAAGCGACTGAAAAAGAAATTAAAAAAGCTATGAAAAAAGGACAGGTAAAGAAATTTGATTATGCTTTTGCTCGTGGTGCTATACCATCACAAACAACTTTGGGTAGAATGTTGCCTGGTAAATACCAACAGTTTGCTGAACAAGTTATAGGTAATAACAGAGATGTAGCCAATGCTGCTGTACTCAGAGCTGAATTAGACTATATTTTATCTGGTATAAAAAAAGAAAGAGCTGCACTTAATTCATATATGTCCGAATCATCAAAAGAAGGCTTAGATGAATCAGTAAATGCTGCACTACAAAAACTAAGACTTGATGAGCAAGATGTTACCACTGCTTTACAAAAGTTGTTAAAAGACATAGGAGCTGATGTATTAGAGGTTAGTAACTATGGCAATGTACCTTCTAGGTTTGCTTTTGGTGAGACACTCAAAGATACCTTAAGTTCTGCAAGAGGTGCAGTTACAAAAGCTAGTGGACAAAGATATAGAGCTGTAGATCAAAAGTTTTTAGACATAGCAAGCCCAGATAATGTAACAATAGATAATCGTGGTAATCCTGTATTTACAGGTCCAAAAACAGAAACAGAGGCCAACAAGGCAAGAATTATAAATAAAGCCATCAATGGAGTAATTCTTAAACACGTTAGAGTTGCACAAGATCTTGTTGCCTCTTATAAAGACAGTGGTAATTTTTGGAAGTTAAAGCAACCAGGACAAGAAATATCTGGTGGTCTTGTAGAACAATTAGATGGAATATTAGCAAATATGTCTAGGAGAGCTAAGGAAGCTGTTGACGGTGATGCTCCTGGTATTAATCTACAAGAAATAAGAAATGATATTAGCAATATAAGAGACTTCACCACAGAGGTTATTGGATCATCACACGAAAGAAAATTACTTACAGATGTTATGAGAACTCTTGATGACTACAATATGAAAAATGGTGTAAGTTTAAAAAATGGTGACAGCATACTTACTGAACTTGCACAAGATGGTAATAAAGTAATATCTTTAGCATTAGCAGACTCTGGTTACAGATTAATGCCTAAAGATGTCAAAGTAATAAAAAGAGCAGTAGACGACTTAAGAAAAGCTAACAAACTACACTTTGAAAGAATGCAACCATTTGACAGTATAGAAATGGATAAACTTATTTCTAATGCTAGAAAAGGATCTATAAATGCAGATAAGGTTTATTCAGAAGCAATACTAAAAGGCAGTAATACGCAACTAAATAACATATTTAAAGGTTTGCGTGAGTATGATGAGTATCTAGAAAAAACTGGTAAGACTAAGTTAAATAAAGCTGGTGAAAAGATTACCACCGAAAACTCATTAAAAGCACAATTAAAAAACAGGTTATTTGCAGATGCTTTTCAAAGTGCAACAAAAGATGGTTTGACAGATGTAGATTTCACACAGTTTGCAAGATCAATGTTAAAATTTGATATGGAAAATGCAGGTAAATTTGACTCTTTATTTACCAACTCAGCAACAGGACAACAATCAGGTGAAAGTGTATTACAGACTATTAATCAATTAAATATGATTAAACCTAATTTAAAACCTCAAGCACTTAAAAATTTAGTAAATAACTTTACTGTAAAAAATGCAAGTCAAGGCCTTAACGCTGAAAAACAAGGCAGAGCCTTTATTGAAGGCTTAACAGATTTAGCAAAAGCTTCAGAAGAAAGAGCTAGATTTGAAGCTAATAGAGCTATATCACAATTACCACAAGCAGGTGTAGAAGAAACAGTTAATAAAATATTTAGACCTGGCTCTGCTGAAAACATTAGATTACTGAAAGAAACTTTAAAAGATACTCCAGAAGTATTTAACAGTATTCAGCAAGCTAGTATGCAAAAGCTCTTAGCTAAATCTATAGACTTTAATGGCAAAGGTAAGATTACCGATTTATTTAAACATCAAAACCTTAAAACAGCATTAGATACTTATGGTGATGAAACTCTAGAAGCTATGTTTGGCAGAGATATAGCCAAAGGTCTAAGAAACTTCCAAAAAGAAGTGGATGTATTAACGATTGGTGAATCTGGTAGAAGCGGTGGGGCTGGCGGACTTATAGCGGCTGGTATTGCTGCTAGTATTGTTTTTAATCCATTATCAACTTTGCCTATTTTAACAAGTTTAGCTTTAGTAAGAGCTTTATTCACTAATAGAACTTTTGTAAGTTTGATGTCCAAAACAGATCAAGGATCTATTGCACAAGCAATAAAACTTTTCAACACAGCAGCTAGACAAGCTGGTTTAAGGTATGTAGATGGTGAGCTTGTTCCATTTGCAGAAGGTGCAAATACTTTGCTAGAAAAAGGTTTAGGAATTGGTGCAACAGCTATCGGTATTACTGGTGATGATGTTAAGGGACAAGCTGATCAAGGTCTAAACATGTTCCAACAACTTAGAAATCAAGTGACTGCACCAATTAAACAATTACCACAACTCCCAAATGTTCAGCCTACGCAGACACCAACAGATCCAATGTCGCAAGAAAGATTAGACTTTGCAGAACAGGTAGCTGGTAGACCTGTAATTTAGTTATCTTCAAAGAAGGTAGGATCTACAGCTACAAACCTTTTAGCTGGTCTGCCTTTACCACCAACTTTAATCTCAACCTCTTGTATCTCTCCTGCGTTCTTAAGCCTTTCAATAATCTCTTTTACTTCATAAGACTTCATACTTCTAAATAGTTCGTGTCTATCTACCTCTCGTTTAGATATGCC
>Ga0181377_1000480_pt1 | contig 14837 bp, 13 predicted proteins | sample LowvirmetaG_9_FD_130160 | JGI IMG/M metagenome (GOLD analysis project Ga0181377, IMG submission 130160) | Marine viral communities from the Subarctic Pacific Ocean - Lowphox_13 viral metaG | ecosystem: Environmental > Aquatic > Marine > Oceanic | place: Subarctic Pacific Ocean | collected...
ATCGACCCGATCAATGCGGACGCTGTTGAAGTCAGCGATCCCGCGCTGGATCAGATCGACACCAACGTGCGCCGGATCAAGTTCATTGAATCGAAGATCGGAACCGAACTGTCCGAGATCGATCAGCTCAAGAAAGACAACGACGGAATTAAGACGGCGCTTGCCGACATGTACGGGCAAAGCATCACCAACAAGTTCGTCACGATCAGCGTAATCAAGAAGACGCCACCGCTCGATTACCGAGCAGCCTTTGAGTTCTTGGGTGGTGATGAAGCAGTTCTGAAAAAAGGTTCCAGCATGGAGTCTTTCAGAAAAACCACGAACACCAGACAGGTGTCGATTAAGCAAGTTAAGGAACAAGGATGAACGATTTCGTTAACAAGCCCGGAAAGGGCAACGCCAGCAAGATGAAGCCAGAGTGGCTTCAGAAGGATTTCGAGGAGCTAAAGGCTAAGAACTTTGATTGGTTCAACAAGATGTCTGAGGCAGAGCAGAAAGCTTTCATCCCGAAATACAAAGGCGAGATTGTCTTGAACGTACCGGAGGGCATGTCTGGCGATGTGCAGTTTGGGATCAAGGTTAATCCAGCCAAAAACAAAAACGGCGAAACGTATTTCAAGCTTGAGGGCTGGGTGCATAGAGACCAGCCATATCAGTCAGGCTCCAGCGGCTCTCCAGCCGATCTGGTGGGCGATGACTTTGACGACGACATCCCATTTTAAGGAGTGATCAATTGGGTTTACGAATCACGAGAGCAGCCGACTCGCTGCTTTACGGGGGATTCGATTTGGATGGAGACGATCTGGAGGGATCGTTCGACCACAGGATTTGGTTTCGGCGCTTTACCAGTACAGAGAAGAAAAAATCTGCACTGATCAACATCGAGACTAGAGACGGAATCACGGAGTCAGTGATGCTGACCACAGGCGAGGACTCAGCCATTGAGCTGGCTCCCAGTGTTTGGTTATCGCTGATGTCCATACACGAGCACTGGGCGGATCGACCGCCTTACTGCGACGTATGCGGACGGGGCGACAAACAGCCCAAGCGAATGATTCCACAAGGACGGTTCGGGGTCGATGCACCACGGGCATATCAAGTAATTCGTGACGACGCGAGGAAGAAATGAGTGAAGAGCGACAGCTAATCAATATAGACGGCAAGTTGTTTGACGCATCGGATCTTTCTTCAGACGTGAAAAATAACTTGGTTGCCCTACAAACCGGCGGGCAAGGGATTCAAATCCTGCAAAGCCTTCTGCGTCTGGCGCAAGCCGGAAGTGAAGAGATTCTGCGAACCACAAAAAAGATGCTGCCTGATCCGATAGCGGACGAAGGCGAGCAACGAAACGACTAAGGAGAATCGCATGGAAGCGAGACTGATATCGATTGAGGCTTACGACCCGATTATGGAGATCGCGAAAGAGATCGTGAAAGCCAAGGTGCAAGCCGGTACGAACGAAGTTAAAGCAAAGATCAGCGCGACAAGGTCAGACAAAGATCGGATCAAATATGCACTTGCTAAGGCTGAGTTTAAGCCAAGGCAACACGACCTTGGCGACGACAAGTGGGAGATCGTTGTGTGAACCCCCGCCCTGCAATGTTCATCGGCGTTGCGCGTCCTCCTCTCTCCTCCCCTGGTGTGGGCGCACAGGTTTGACCAGCCTCAAGGGCAAAACTGGTCACCAAATTTAGGCAGCGCTGCGTAAGGCGTGTTTTGCAAGCCTGACCCACTTGTTGCCGACAACGGGTCACTGATACCATCTCGGGGCGGTCAACGCTCCGATAACAAGGAGTGTATATGAGCAACGTAATGTTCTCAGAAGTCGCCGAGATGTACTTGGCGCAGCCGTCGAAGAAGTATGGAAAGCCAAAGCCTGAAGTCGCCCATATTCGTATTGGTGCGATGATGAGGGCTTGGAGAACGAAGAGAATAAACCAGATCGATAGAGGTGTGGTGGATCGATTCTTTACTCCACTGGCTAAGTCAGGGATCACTGGAGCAACTTACAACACCTATGTGACTTACTATCGGGCGGTCATGAATTACGCCCGAGACGAGAAGCAGGTGGTGGACTTTGTTCCGGCTGTGGAACGTTTGCGAGAGACTCAAAGGGTGACTTACTTGGAACCCTACGAGATCGACAAACTCGTGAGTGTTCTTGATCCGCTGCGTGGCGACATGGTGCGGTTCGCTGTATCCACTGGTCTTCGCAGGGCTAATGTTCAAGGTCTTCGGCGAGAATGGGTATCGAGAGACGGTAGGATAATCAGGTTTCCCGCCGCTACGATGAAAAACAGTGCGCCACACGAGGTTCCTTTGATCGACGTGGCAAGGGAGATAGTGGAAAGGAACATTGAGATTGGGGATGAGCTGAAGGCGAAGTACCCTTGGCTTGATGAAATCGACCATGTGTTTGTGCAGCGAGGACCACGCACTTCGACAATTGGAAAACCTCTCACACAGGTGACCAATTTATCGTGGCGCAAAGCCCTAAAGAAGGCAGGACTACCATCGGGTATTCGCTTTCACGATTGCCGACACACGTTTGCAACTTTGCATAAACGCGCCGGTACAGACGATCGATTAATCATGCATTTGGGGGGTTGGGAGAGTTCCAAATCAATGGAGCGATACTCACATATCACAACGCCGGACGCGGAGAGAGCAGCACACAACCTATCCAATATATTGAAGGGTTGAGGTCACCTGTTCTAGACCCGGTAGGGGTCAACCCCTGTAAGTCTTTGATTTGGTAGGACCAGGCGGATTCGAACCGCCGACCTCTACCATGTCAAGGTACGGTTCACGAAAAAAAAGCGTTTAAAATTCAGCAACTTATGAGCGTTGACCGCGTTTTTATGATTGCAAACCCGCATCTATTGGTGCCATTTACCAAAAATAATGGTTGCCGATCCTGAATGCAGCGCACAAAAATATCGCGAATCCGAAGCCCATCATGAACAACATGTAAGCCTCGAACATATCGCTCTTCATCTCATAAGCCACGTCAACAACAAGGTCAAAGTCATCGGCAAAAGGATCAGAAGCACAGCTCCAGCCGCAGCGTATTCGCGAAACTGTTTCCAGAAAGCCTTCTTCCGAGCAGCCGCTCTGGCAAGCTCAAGCTGTTTCTGTTTACGGGCTTCTGCCATCGCCATCATGGCTTCCTGATATAGGGCTCCATTCCCTGATACGGTAAACAGATCTTTTATCTCGCGCATGGTCTCTTGGATTTGCTTCTTTGCCAGCGCCGCTTTCACAGCATCAGCCTCTGACAGCTTGCCCTCATTCTGGGCGCGTTGAAGCTCCACCTCTGCCCCGCCGAGCGAGGAGAGAAACGAGCTGATGCTAGCGATGTCGTCAGTGGTTTCCGCTACGCGCTTTATAGCGGCAGTAGCAGCATTCACCCCCGCCACGATTGTGGCGATCTCACCGATCACAGATCAGGTCTCTTGAACCTTCCGTGTGTGTGTCTAGTTGGGTATCCGCTGGAAGAAATTTCCAGTACGCGGATCTTCCGGCGAACCTCTGGATACGAACTCCAGTTCTGAATGTCCTCTTCCGTTCTGCCGCAACCCCTACAGATCAGGTCACCCCACTGACGCGCCGTACAGTTGCCTGTACAGGGCGAATCTGCCAGCGATGTCACCTCGCCATTGAGATTCATTTGCGGCTCATCCACGCTGATACGCCCATGTAGGCACCGACAATGCCTGCCATGGATATGTAAAAAAGCCCCATCAAATCTGACAGGGCGGAAACTCTGCTTTCGCTGATAGCAGGGGACATGATCAGCGCAGTCGATCCAATAATCGACGCCAACGCTCCGACAGCCATTCGACGCTGGGCTTCGCTTTTTTCTTCAGCCAATTCCAGATCGAGCATAGCCCGTCCACGATCAATCTCTTCATCACTAACAGTGCCATCATGGTCCAAGTCAAAATCTTCATATCGACTCCTATCCTGTAATCGTTTGGGACTCATCGCGCATTCTCTTCGGCAAGCAGTTGCTGAACGATCTGCCATCGCCTTTCGTACTCTTGACCAGTGGCATCACCGAAGAGCAGATCTGCTTTCTGTACGCTGTTCTTTAGCGTTGAGTCGGACATGTTCCACTGGGCAGAATCACCACTCTCCAGTGCTTGAGCATCACCTTTGGTCACGCCATTACTGCGCAGTATCTGGATGATCTGGAGGCGATTTAAGCCCGAGCTACGAGCAGCCGATACGATCTTCTGCATCTTCTCAAACGCCTCTCTACGGGCTGTAGAGGAGCGCTCAAAGGCGTCTACAAGGTCTGAGTCCGATACGTCATTCACGTCTCTGAACGTGCTAGTAAGGATTCTAGTGGCGTCTCTCTTGCTCTGGTTGAAGTCATAAGCACGGAAGTGCAGAGAAACTTTCGGATCAAGAGTGCTGACACGGAAGCCAGCCAAAGCTGCCATCTCGTCCTCAAGCTTATAGACCCTACCCGCTGCGTTTCGATCTCCATCTACAGCTTTTACGGTGCGCTCAATGTTGCTGAGCACTGAAGGTCCAAGCCCTTTGATCAAGTGATAACTAATCGATTCAAGCTGCTCCAAGCTAGAGTCTTCTTCGTTGTAAACACTACCGCCGGACATCTTTTCGTTCTGGAACACTTCCATGATGTTCTGGAAGGCAATATCCGCTCCGAAAAAGGGTACTAGAGCCTCTCTGGCAGACTGCAATATAGCGTCATCAATTGGCTGATCTCGCAGCAATGCATTGATCGGGCGTTTGAAATAGTTGTATGGGTCAAACGCCGACATATCGATGTACTGGAGCTTGCCGTTGTCCCGACCAATAAATGCCAGGTTCGAGTTCTCGCTCCACTTAGGACCGAGTATTCGCACAGCCTCTTCTTCTTCCTCATCGACATCTGTCATGTTCATGAGGGCTTCCTGTAAGGCGTATACCCCGGCGGATACCATCGCTAACCCGGCTACACGGCGAGGCACAGTTCCCCTCATATCTGGGTCATTCATATCCTCGCGCAGGTACTTAACCATATTGAAGGACGTGCGAATAACTTCCGCCGGGAACGATACAAACGTACCAACCAAAGGGAATCTGCGGAGCTTCTGAACGCCTCTACCAACCAATGAGTAGGTTGGATAAGTATCGCGGATACGCTTGGCTGCAAGCGGCTCTGCCTCTTCACGAGTGATGCCTTTCGCATCCATCAGGATGTCGATCTCGTTCTCGAAGCCTACGATCTTCCACAGGTCATCACCGTACTGGTAGAGCTTCGTGGCGTTGTCGAAAAAGAACTTGGCTCCTTTGACCTTGCCGTCCATAAAGACATCAAGCTTAGAGTCATCGAGCAGAGCCATCATCTCGCCTGCGTATGGGGTGTCGTATACCACACCCAGCTCTTTCAACCGTCTAAGGTACTTGACCTGATCTCCGCTGTTCTTGAAGTACGACTGCATGCTCGCAAATGCTTGGTCAAGCTTGCCTGCATTGAAGTGACCATTTGCCAAAGTAAACATGTAAGCGGACAGATAGTTTCTTGCCAATGTGGTTGGCGCAATAACCGTCTTGCCGTACTTCACGATACCGTTGGCTTGAACGATAGCTCTATACCAGTCCTCCATCTGCTCTTTGCCAAGAGCATCTTGGAACGCCTGAGCAATTTCGGGGGTGGTTCGTAACCCGTTCAGCGGAGCCATTACATCAGAGGACTCAGCAGCAAAGGTGACGTATGCCTCTGGTGGTGCCGTCTCCGCATCGAAAAAGAAAGTATCCATGCCAATGTCTTTGACGTTCTTCAGGAAGCGGTCATTGAACAACAGGCGCGACATCTTGGTTGCTGACTTCGTGAAGTTGATCTTGGGGTCAACGTACTCGCCCAATAACGCTCTGATCTGAGGGGCGATGTCTTTGCGTTGCTGGAGGATGGTTAGATCTTTCGCGCCTAATTTTGATTCGCGGATAAACGCTTCCATCGAGTCAAACGCAGTACCCTCTTTGAGGATGTTGTTCAGCACGTTCTCGACGTTGGTAGCGCCGCGCTCCTGTAGGTAGGCGCGAGCATCATCCAGTACGTTATCCGGTACGTTATTCGCCCACTTAGGGTCATCAAACGCCTTGTACGATCTGTTCGCGTAGCTGCCTACGTTGGACGCTATCGTATTGAGAAGATCGATCTTGGCGGATGCTTTCTCATCCCGACCCTGTGCGGCTAAAGCTTGAGCCTCATCGAACAGGATCTGAGCGTAATCAATGGACATGTTATCCAGATAACGACGCATGCCAATGATCGCGTTCTTGACATCCGGGTCCAGACCCAAGGAATCAATCTCCGAGAACTTGGTCGTCAGAGCTTCTTGTAAAGACCTCTGCTCCGCATCATCAAGATCACGGCTATACACCGCCTTCACTGCCTCGTCGTACTGGGCTAGTAGCTGGCGGATATCAATCTCTACCGCGCCCAGCTCTGAGTCGCGCTTGATCTTCTCCTCGAAGATGGATTTAGGCAGCAAGCCTTCTGGGGATAAATAACGACGGAACGTCTTCTTTACCCGCTCGAAGATAGGCTTGTTCTCTTCCCGAATCTGAGCGTTCAGGTCTTGAGTGGGAGAGGGCTGCTCTGGGGCAGGATCTTGCTGTTGAACAGGCTGCGGATCAGCCTCTTGGATAAACTGAGGCTGGTTTACCTGAACAGTTTCTTGGACTTCTGCGCCATCAACTTGATCTGGGTCGGCGTCAGTTTCGACAGCTCCTCGTTGAACAGCTCCTGGTCCTGATTCAAGTGCAGATCTGATTGATCCAAGTACTGTCGGTCCTGCTTCGTCACCTTCGAGGATTTTTCTGAATTCTGTTTCATAGTCAGTTGGTTCCGATTTGGCGTTACCTACGCCATGCAGCTTGTACAGTTCTTTCTCTGGGTACCAGATTATAGCCTGCAAGGCACCCATATTCACCGGGTTGTTGCTGTTGAGTTTGTTCACCTTATCGAGAGCCATCTGCATAACGCTGCGTATGTACTCTCGTTCAGAGCCGTTTTGGGGTGCTTGTTTTTCGCCCTGAGAATTTTTCAGCGTATTGGACGCTTTGTTCAAACTGTTCTTGAGCTTGAAGCCGCCATTGGCATAAGCAGATTGAACCTTGTATGCGTACTCCAGCAGGTAGTCGTCGTCTTTGCGTAGACGGACCCGCTGAATCCCGTCGTCTTTTAGCTTCTTCCGGTAATCATCGCTCAGTGCTACTTCTCTGAACTTGGCTATTTGAGCTGGTAGCTTGCGCTTTGCTTCGCTCATCAACGAACCCGTTAAGCGACCATAGGTCCGCATAAACCATCGATCCATCGTCAAAGGATCAAAGTTTCCGTTGAGGTTTTGGTAGAACCCCCCACCGATCTTCGGACCCAAGATGGCTGAGCCTTTTAACTGCGTACCCTTCAGCTCGCCGGATACGCTCAAGCCGAAGTTATCCTGCAGCTCTTTAACCGTTACGTCCCGATCCATGAACTCCAATACAGAGTCGATGCCATTCTGGCTTATCAACTCATTGAGAAGCGCGAAAGAGTTCTTCATGGCTTGAGCTTCTTTGCCCACGCCAAAGTCAGGGAACTGTTTCGTGCCCCTGTATTGTTCGTAGATGCTGAAGGTGTTAACGGAGTTTTCCGGTACGGACGCCCCGTTACTCGTGATAGCCATGATCGCAGTAAATGCAAACTTGGCGTTCGGATCTGTATCAAGCTCTGGGAATCTCTGAGCAGCCAAGCTCATAGCGTTGGCTACTTTCTCCTGATACCACTCCCCTGCATTGCCTTCTTCGTTCATAGCCTGCAACGCTTCGTGGGCAATCAGGTCTGAGACTATTTCCGCATTTTCTTCGTTTTTATCAAGAAGATTGCGGTCTGGATAGGCTTGAGCAGCTCGTTCATCAAACGCCGTGGCGACACTGACTACAGTAGGTCTGTCACCGACGTTTAGAGGGGCTTCATTTCCGTACAGTATGGGGGACGCAGTCACTTGCTGCGCTGCTGGATCTAACTCAGATACGTCAGCAACTTCCCTGACGCTAGAAACCTCGACAACGTCTTGGTCTAGATCTCCTCGACTTTCCTCGGCTTGCCCCCGAATAACAGGTCCAGAGATGTCCCCGTCATCGTTGTCGAGCGTTGCTCCCAAGCTTTCACCGGCTTGCCCCGGCGCAGAGCTAACTTCGCTTGCTTCTCGATCTCCAAGAACCCCTCCTCCCTCATCAGTTCCGGGCTGGGTGGATGACCGAATACCTGAGAGTACTCCTCCAGTATCCCCGTCTTCGATGGCTTGAATGTTAGCTTCATCTAATTGCGCCTCTTCTTCTCGTGCTGAGAACGTCGGGTCATTCATAAGACCCAGCATTGTCTGGTATGTTAACGGAGCTTCTTCTTTAAGTCTCGCGGGAGAGTTAAGGAAGGTGGCAAAAGCCTGAGCAAATGCCTCCTGCTGAACAAACTCCGTTAAATTTTGATTGGTGCCCTCACCAGCGTTCTTCAAGCTTATATATGAAAACGGATAACCGAATTCCAATCCCAACTCAGAGCCTGATGTATAGGCGTCATAAAGCTCTCCTATCAGCTCCCCTACATCAGCAGTAAAGTCGCCATCACCTTCTGATGCTGCCGTAACATTAAAGCCAGCAAGGCGCTTAGATATTTGGTATCTGTGGTCAGCAGCATGAGCTAATTCGTGCGCGAGAACGTACCTAAGCTGCCCAGACATCGCTTTAGAATTCAAAACATACTTGCTGGATACAGCCAAATAGCCTTTGGATGAAGGGTCGTTAGGGTCCGCAGCGCCAAAAAAACCGGCGGGAGGACTCAACACATATGTGTTTTTCTTCGTATAGTACGAGAAGCCCCCATCAATGGTATCCAACCACTGTTTAGGAAGACCCATCGATAACAGGTCTATCACAGCCAAAGAGAAAGCTTGCGCTTTAGGGTCGGCATTAGCCGAGCCAAACATATTGAATGCAGTCGTCTTTATCCCTGAAGCACTAACGCCTTTAACAGGCAGCTCGTACATCTGTTCCTCGTCCAGCTCTGGACGAATAATGCGGTCCTGAGTCCCAGGCAGTGGATCTTCAAGCTTGGAATTGTGATCTGCAATTGCCTTCCGAACAGCCGTAGTGAGGTTGTCCTTCCCTCTACTGATTGCTCGATCAAAAGTAGGAGCAACATTGTTCCGGTACTGCCCAAAATAACTATCGGTCTCAGAAACCTCAGACTGATCTGATTTAGGGTCGATCTGCCTCATCAGGTCAGAGGAAGCATAAATCGCGTCATCAATCTTCGATAAGGCAATCTCTCTTTCGTAGCCATCGAGCTTCATGGCTTTTTCCATAGCCGTTTCCGCCGGAACCGTCTCGGGAATTTCCTGCCCTGACTGCTCTGCCTCGCTGATTACTTCTTCCTGAACGGCTGAGGGCAAGTCATCTAGATCTAAATCAAACTGAGGAAGCTCTCCTTCGGCTTTCAATCTCTCGACCCGAGCAACCACTTCAGGGTCTCGAATGGTCCTAGGGTTGCCATCACTATCAACCACTTGGATTGATACAGTATTGCCATCAGCATTACTGTTAGTTCTTAGGTAAGTGAAGTCCTTTCCGCGAAGGGTGAGGGTTGACGTAGAAGGATCGAATCGCACCTCGTTATCAAATTGCAGGGAGTTATCTGAGATGGATATGCCCAAAGCCTCCGCCGTCTGACCTTCGCCAGATTCCACGAAGATGTCCTCGTCCTGAGTGACGACAAAAAAACCGTCATCATTTCTCGCCAAAACACCACTTTGACCTTGGAACGAAACATTCTGTCCCTCCAAAGCGGACAGAGGGGTTGCAGATTGAGGTTCTGAAGCTGGTTGATCAGCTACAACATCTTCAGCTTCACCGGGAACCGGCTCGTTCTGGACCTCTTCTTCCCTCGTCAGGATCTCTTGAGCTTTCCGTCTAGCCTCGATCTGATCGAATAGAGGTCCGTAACGTGTCTCTGCGTCGGCATTGCGTTGAGCTTGAGCCTGTCGCTCTTCTCGTCTTGCGGCTAGATCGTCAGCTTCATCAACGTCCTGAGCTTCCTGATCAATCGGCTCATCACGAACACGGTCAACCGTATCGGCAACCATGCCATCGAAGTTTTCGTTCTCGATGTCTTCTCGAGATACTCGAGACTCCTGAACCACAGGGTCTTTGCTGAACACCCCTGAAGCGCCACCGAATACACCACCACCAACCACACCAGCGGCAGCGGCGTTTACATATGCTGAATACTTGGATTCATCAAACAGAGCTTCTTGGAATGCTCCGGCTAAATCAGAGTAGTTAGATTCGACATACTCCAGAGCGACATTCTGGACGATCTCCTGCATGCCCTCAGTAATGCCCTCAACACCAGCTTGCTTGCCCATCTCTTTCAGGGCGCGGGAGTACAAAGGAGTTTTTGCTTGAGCCGCCTCAGCCATTCCCTTGGCTACAGACTCATACTGCCTGCCGGGGAAGATCCTCTTGAGCGCCCTCATAGGAGCGATGGCATCTAGACCACCGCTAGCTATACCTGTGACCAGAGCTACACCGGGAGCCTCTTCACCCTCCTCCTCGAGGATTCTGGTGAACGACTCACCAGCTCCCATGCCTGCACTGGTAGCAAATGCACCGATACCAGCGCCCGTTCTAGCTCGCTTGCTTAGTGCCGCCGCAGCGTAATCGTCAGCCACTCTCTTGCGGAAAGAATCCTGTGCTCGGTCCGTGACACGCTTCTTCGCGAACTCCGCTGCCTGACCTCTAATAGCTGCCTGACCAGCACTTCTAGCGGCAACACCGCCAACACCACCACCAACAACCGCTGTGGCTAATGATGGCAGAGCGTTACCAGCGGTATATGAGACCCAAGAAAGGAGGTCATCAAAACCATCAATGTCTTCTATACGACCAATGTCTGCTTGGCTCTCAGAAGCCTCAGCCATCTGCTCGTTGTAATAGTCCATCCCCGCGTAGAAGAGGTCGTCGTTGCCGAATGCAGAGCCTGCAAGCGCAAGCAGTCCTCCACCCAATGCTTGGGTCTGATCTATACCGGCAGATAAGCCTTTAGTAAATTCAAAGCGGTCATCTTCTCGCTGGCGAGGAGTGCCAAGGCGGGTACTTGGAGAGCCGCTATCCAGATAAAACGCCACTAACGAGGGACTCCATAGGCGGAAGTGTAGCCCTCAAGCATCGCTCTCTGCTGTGGGTCTAATGCGTCCTGAGCACCCGCCCTTCTATCCGCTACGGCAGTCGCAGATGCTCTGTTTCTCAGCCCGTTTCTCCATCGCTGGTAGGCTTTTTTATCCGATATTCTGACGCTTCCATCCTCAGCGTCAAAAAACGAATTCAGCTCTAGCGTTTGCTGCAAACTTAACTCTTGCCCACCGTTATCAACTCTCTTAACAGTCTTGTACTCGTCGGTATCTCTGATGCTGCGGACTAAATTCTCAACCCGAATATCCTTCCCTGTGGTATCGGTCCTACCAAATAATACTGATTGTTCTGCCACTCGCTCTAGCAGCTCCCCATCATTTAGCAGGTTGTTGAAGGTGACACCGTACTGACTCATCATGTCACCACGCCCATCATCTTCGACGCTTTGCCTCAGAGCCAGTTTGTAGGCATCTTTCTTAGCTTTAATCTCACCGGGACTGCCGACGCTTTGAGAGACTGCCGATACAAGATCTCGGTAGTAGGGCTTCATCTCCTGCAAATAAGTCATGTGCCCCTGATAACCGTTCATCAGGTCATCTAGTGAGAACTCGACTTGTTGACCAGAGAGTCCCCTACCCTCTGTCATGGGCGCTTGATATATCGCCTGCCTGCCTTCGCTGTTTTGTATGGTTACCAACACATTGCCTGAGAACTTCACACCACCAGCCGTGTTGGCTGATCCTTCAGATCCATCAGTAGCCACGGTTTGCAGATCAGTGACCTTGCGGCTAACTATTTTCCAGTCACCACCCCTGTAGGCTTCAGGCGCGTACTGTGAGTTTTCATCTATAACCTGACCGGATTGTGTTGAATTTTTTACAAGCAGGTTCACAGCATCAAGAACGTGCTGCTCATTAAACTGTTGCCCAGTAGCAATGTTCTGCAACGCAGTTCCGAGATTGCGGTTGACAGAATCAACGGCAGGGTCGCCTGCAATAGCGAAATCCATAGGTGTGCCAAAGACGGTCTCGTATTCTTTGGCTATACGCTCTACAACCCTTTGGTCGCTGAGATCGACCTCTCCAGTCCGAACGCCCGCAAACGTAGATTGCAGGTATTGAGCGGCAAGCCCTTGAGCTGCAATTCTTTCGTCTCGCGCTTCTTCTTCACGAGTACGTCGAGCTTCCTCTTCCTGCGCTTCCACTCTTCCGACATTGAAGTCGAGCTGGCTTTGTTTTAAGTCACGGTCTAAATCAGCGTTCTGTTGGGCTATTGTATTTTGTCCGCGGCGATAGGTTTCGGTATTCCGTCTGTCTTGAGCTGCTAGAGCTGCTTGCTCGTCGCGGAACTTGCGGGCTTCCGCCCTGTCCTGCTGTGCTAGACGCTGCGTTTCTCGCCGCTCCTTGATATCCAGCTCGCGCAGATCGTTGTATCTCTGGTTGTTCAAGCTGTCCTGAACGATACCGAAACCTTTGGAGAAGCCGTCAGCAAACCCGCCGTAATTAGTAGCCATGTATCACCTAGTCGAATAGTTTGTTGAGGAGATATGCAACGCCAAGACCGATTGCTACCGGGGCTGCGATGGTGGAAAGAGCTGCCATTGCACCTCCGCTTCCAGCGGCTGCTCCGGCAGTTCCCGCTGTAGCTCCGGCAGTTCCCGCTGTAGCTCCGGCAGTTCCCGCTGTAGCTCCGGCAGTTCCAACTCCAGCAGATGTGGTTGTAGCTAACGTCTCGCCCCCCATTGCCGCCAACTTGCCGTCCGTAAGCAACATCGCGGAGTCACCAGCAATAGACGCTGCCTCTGGTGCCGCTGACAAAACCGTTTGACCCACTGATCCTCCGGCGGATGCCGCCTTGCTTGCAGCCAACCCCTTCATCCCGTACATAGCGCCGAAACCAGCACCCGTACCCAGCGTATTCATTTCTTGCGCTTGCTTGGCTTGACCAATAGCCGCTGCCGTTTGGTTCTCTCTAGCTTCCAGCTCAGCGCTTTTTGCAAAACCTGCTTGCGCCATTCGCCGAAGACCAGCTCCTCTCGCTAAAAGTGTCATGAGGTACTCCTTGCTCTCTGAGCCACCGCGCCACCAACCCCGGTGAGCAATTGCATACGTCTATCTGAATCACGCAGACGGGTATCGTTTAGACCGCCTACAAGAGCGCCTACCGTATCCATGCTGTTGCCTATGCCGCTGTTGCCGTAGATGCCTAAACGCTCCATAGAACGGTTCTGCTGGCCCTGTACATTCATCCCCGCACCCAGCACAGCCTGCTCAGTTCTCTCAAGATCCCCTGCTAGCGAGGTTGTGCCTGTAGGAGTTATTCGCGAGATCAAGTCGTCTTCTATTGGCGCAAAGCGATTCATGTAGTCCTGTGTCTGCGCCCTAACAAGATCTGCGTAAAGCTTGTCACCGGGGTTTTCATCGCGACCCAAGCCTGAATAGGCATACGGATTGATTTGTGCATACGCATTTCCGCCTTGCGGGTAGCCATACACAGATCCAACCTGAGCTGCGGTCTCAGGATTTAGCGCCATCATGTAAGCTTGGAAATTCATGCTGTAGCCTTATAAGGATTCATGCCGTATCCAACCGCCATACCTGCACCAGTACCGGCAAGGTTTTGCAGGCTGCTGGACCTAGCAAAGTCGTCTTTAGCTGACTCTCTGATTCGATCTGACGCAGCACTCGCAACATCCATCTGACCTTGGAACGCTTCGGTCTGTAGCCCCTGACCCATCTTTACGATGTTCTGAAGACCAGCGAATCCCATGTCGGTGTTTGATATGCCACGATCAGCTCCAGCCAAACCCATACCTCTAGCTTGGGCACCGCGCAGAGCTTCTGACTCAGACTGAAATGCTCCGGACGTTGGATCGAATCCTCGATTAAATGCAGCCGCCTGCATATCTTGAATCGCTGGCTCGTACTGAGCAGCGGCTTGGTTCATGCCAGCAGCAATAGAACTGTCGTAATTTGCATCACTGAATTGATTCTGGACTGTGTCCATGAACTGGTTCTCTAGATCAACAAAAGTACTGCCGTATCGCTTGAGCATGACTGCCGCTTGCTGCGATAGAGCTATCCTCGAATCCGCTTCTTCTGGCTTTTTGCCACCGCCTCCACACATATCAAACCTCTTTCTTCATTATCGATCCGACTTCCCTGTAACCGATACGTTTGATCAACTGCTCGTATCCGGGTCCAGCGATACCAGATGTGATACCGATACAAATCTCATGAGCGCCTTTATCGACAGCCCATGCCTCGAACTCTTTCAGCATCTTGATGGTGGGTTTGATTATTCCCGCTCGTTTTTGCGGGAGGAAAACCATCACCAAGTCCTGTGCAATCTGCTTCGTGGAAAAGAAGTACTCAGTGATGTGACCGAGGAAGAAGCCGACGATCTGTCCCTCGCTTTCGACCACTCTCATGAAGGTGTTGGAATCTGGATATGTGCCCTCGACCACTAGCCTCAGCGACTTCTCGTCTGACCAGCCGCATGTGGTGTAAAGACTGTTCTCCTGAAACCAGCGACCTATGAGATTTATCTGGTCGAAATCCTCGATACGAGGCTTCCGCACGATAAATGCCATCACTGCCTTTCCAGCAATCTTCCTTGAGGTTATTGAACGGAGATGTCCGATCCGAGAG
>Ga0181377_1000481_pt1 | contig 14836 bp, 20 predicted proteins | sample LowvirmetaG_9_FD_130160 | JGI IMG/M metagenome (GOLD analysis project Ga0181377, IMG submission 130160) | Marine viral communities from the Subarctic Pacific Ocean - Lowphox_13 viral metaG | ecosystem: Environmental > Aquatic > Marine > Oceanic | place: Subarctic Pacific Ocean | collected...
AGGCTGCTGTACCTACACCAAAAGAGTCAAATTGTACATCATCATCTGTATCTAAATTTAAACTCGCTAATGTTGGTGTTGAAATTGTAGCAAAACTGAAACCCGCACTACCATCTGTTTTTAAGAATTGTCCTGCAGATCCATCAGATATACCTAAGTTTGTCAATGCAAGAGAGATGTTAGCTGAACCATCAAATGATACACCTGCGATATTTCTAGCAGTTTCTAGTGCTGTGGCAGTTGATGCATTACCTGTGAGTGCGCCAACAAAACCAGTAGCTGTAATTTTACCTGTTGATGGATTATAAGTTAGTGTTCCGTCTGATTCTAGTCCAAGATTACCGCCATCAACGTCACCGCCGGCAGTAAAGACTATGGCATTACTTTCGTCTGTACTTTCGTTATCAGTTATAGTAACCGTTGTTGCTACAGTCGCTGTTGCCGCATTACCAGTACAAGAACCTGAACTTCCAGATGTGTTACCTGTTACGTTACCAGTTACGTTACCTTCAACGTTAGCAAGTAATGTACCAGTTGTGATAGTTAAGTTACCTGTTGATGTGTTTGTAGCAGTTGTAGTACCAACTACGAACTTATCAGCACTTTCGTCCCATGCTATGATTGCGTTATCACCTGTAGATCCTCTTTCAATTAAGATACCTGAGTCATTTGCGTTTGAACTTGCACCATTATTTAATTCTATTAAGTTATCTGAAATTGTTGTGTTTGTAGATGATACTGTTGATGTAGTACCATTTACAGTTAGATTACCAGCAAGTGTTAAATCATTTGCTGCTATATTACCACTACCTGTGATTGTTGGACTTGTTAAAGTCTTATTTGTTAATGTTTGTGTTGCTGTTAGACCTACTAATTCTTGAGCACCACCGGCAGTTGAACCGTCGTGTACTCTTAATACGTCTTTTTGCGTATCCAAAGAAAGTTCACCAACAGCGCCTGTAAATGCATTATTTTGCGCAGTTGTGCCTCTTCTTAATTGTAATACTGTTGGCATTTTTCTTTTCTCCTAGTTTTTCTTTTTATTTATATAATAAGTTATACATTATTAACTAAAAGCACCTAAATCTAATGTTTCTGTTGACCCTTTAGGATCCATTAAACTATATGCTGTTGTTGCTGTAAACACTCCAAATGCGTCTTGTACAGATGCGAAAGGAGTTTCACCTCCAGCTAAATCTGTGTTAGTAGCGCCTGGAATTGTAGTCTGTAGTGATTCATCATACAATGATAAAGCATCATCAAATGAAAAAGTTCCTGATCCGTTTGTTTTTAAAAATTGACCAGCAGAACCATCACTAAAATTAAATTTAGATGTAATAGTTTTACCACTTACTGTTGTATCTATACATAAACCACCAGCTAGATTTAATACTTCACTAGCACCTAAACTTATTGATGCTTGAGATGAACTTTCATCAGAAACTAATAAAGTTGTTGATATTGCTGCTGTTGTAGCATTTGTCAAACGACCTTGTGCATCAACCGTAATAACTGGTATCGCTGTTGATGAACCATAAGAGTTTGCCGTAACAGCAGTATCTGACAATTCACTCGGTCCTATATTTGTAACCGTATTATTATCAGCGTTAATAGTCTTATTTGTTAAAGTTTGTGATGTACTCTTAAATAATGTATCTATTTGTGATAGTGTTGCTCTACCCTCAGAACCACCATCTGATACTAAAAATTTGTCACCAACTGCTAGTGTAGCACTTTCTAAATTTGTTGCACCGTCAATATTAATAACTGCCTCTACTGCACCAAACTCTAACGCACTAGCGCCAGAATTGACTTTTAATACTTGACCAGCAGAACCAATTGATAATGAAGCCCCTAAACCACCGTGAGTAAGACCGATAAATTCACCCGATTGGTATTCGGCTAACCCAGTGGCGTTTCCGCTTCCGTCAAAGACTGTTCGTATTGGTGTTTTTACTGACATAATTTTTTTCTCCTTAGTATATTTATAATCTTTTTTTCCTAAAACTCAAACAATTGAAAATTAGCTTGATTACTACCGTTTGCCCGAGTAAATGTTTGATTTTTTGTAAATACAGTTGCTGTTGAACCACCTGAAAAGACGAAAGATGCCGCAGCACTCGCTAATCCACCAGCAGCTGTAAAAAATGATACCCTTCTAATAATCGCCCCACTATCATCAGTAACGGCAACTTTATCATTACCAACTTTTGAATTTGATGGTAAAGTAACTGCACTACCATCACTTTGAATAGTCGCACCCGCCAAGTCAATTGTATTACCTGACAAGTAAATATCTCTCCATCTTAAAGATGAAGTACCTAAATCATATGTAACGTTTGTATCAGGTACTAACGCCGTAGCAAATCTACCTGTTACTGTAATCGTATCACTTGTAGCGTTACCTAAAGTTATATTACCATTTAAAGCTGTTGTACCAGTAACTGCTAAATTACCAGATGCTGTAACATTTGCTGCTCTAATATTAGAATCTGTTATTGATAAATCTCCTGTACTAGCGCCTGTAAATGAACCTGACCCAAATACAACTTCATCAGCAGATTCGTCATATCCTAAGAAAATGTTACTATCATTACCTCTCTCAATAACGATACCTGCATCGCCTGATGCTGAACCTGTACGTCCGTTTCCTAATTCAAATAATTGATCAGATACTACTGTGTTAGTTGATGAAACAGTTGTTGTTGTACCATTAACAGTTAAGTTACCTGTGATTGTAGCGTTACCACCAACTGCTATATTACTATTAAATGTTGCTGAACCAGCATCTGACATATCTAAAGTTAATGCTGTGATAGCAGAACCACCATCATCACCAACAAATTTAATGTCTTTATCCTGTGTAGCAACTTTAACTACAAGGTCTGTAGAGTCGTTTGTAAATCTACCAAATTCTGTTCCTGCGTCTTTTAATATAATGTCAGCGCCATCAGCGTCTAAACTAATATCACCCGCACTATCTAAAGTGATTGTAGTACCTGTAACTGTAGATATAACAGGACTTGTTAATGTCTTATTAGTTAATGTTTGTGAAGCGTCATTTAACGTTATGTTAGATGTGTTTGATAAATCAGTTGAAGCAATAGTAATATTACCTGTACCATCAAAACTTTGTCCTGCGATATTTCTAGCAGTAGCCAAAGCAGTTGCTGTATCAGCATTACCAGTTACAGCACCAGTTACATTACCAGTTACGTTACCTTCTAAATTTGCGACTAAAGTACCTGTAGTGATTGTTAAGTTACCAGTTGAAGCACCTGTGAATGAACCAGTACCAACTTTAAACTTATCAGCACTTTCATCATATCCGATAAATGCGTTATCAGAACTTCCTCTTTCAATAACTATACCAGCATCATTTGAAGGACTACCTGAAGTACCATTTCCTAATTCTAATAGTGTATCTGAAACAACTGTATTAGTTGTAGATACAGTAGTTGTTGTACCATTAACAGTTAAGTTACCTGTGATTGTAGCGTTTCTAGTTACTGATAAATCTCTGCCTATTGTTACATCATCTGGTAATGCTATTGTAACTTTATTATCTGTTACAGAGGCTGTGATTTCATTTGTAGTACCAGAAAATGTAAGTGTGTCTGATAATAATGAAACAGTATCAGTAGTAGATGTATCATCTCTAATAGTTAAATTTGTGGCAACACTTACTGTGCTGGCTGCTGTTAAACGACCTTGTGCGTCAACTGTAAATGTTGGAATTGCTGTTGCTGAACCATAACTACCAGCAGTTACTGCTGTATTTGCTAGAAACGAAGCTCCAATAGTATCACCTGATTGATATTCAGCAATACCTGTTGGTACTCCGCCTGTAAATACTAGTCTTATCGGTGTTTTATTTGCCATAATTTATTAAAATGTATATGCCGGATTATCGTCATCAAAATCTGTTGATTGTGCTGTAATCGCTGGTGTAACCAATCCTCCTGCATTAGTAAAAACTTGGTTAAAATATTTTATGTTAGTGTTAAATCTAAAAGCAAATCCAGCGGCCACACTACTTAATCCACCAGCATTTGTATAAATGTTGACTTGTTTTTTAGGGGCGCCAGATAAGAATAAATCTTTGAAACCATTTGTGATTGCACCTATATCGTGTGTTGCAGTAGAGTCAGGTAATATATCACTACCAACACTCTCAAAGTTAGTAGTATTTGATATTTCGACTATATTACTACCATTACGCTGATATATCTTTTTATCAGTAATGTTTACAGCAACTTCACCATCAGATAAATTACTTGTAGTTGGTACTGCAGAAGCTGTTGTACTTCTTTTTAATTTAATAATAGTCGCCATTTAATTTCCTTTAAAAATTAAAATGTTCCGCCATCTAGTGAAGTAACTGTTACAGCACCTGAAGATACTGTAAAGTTATCTGAACTAAATGATGCTACACCTTTGTTTGATGTTGTCGCTAACTCAGCAGCAATAGTTATTGTACTACCTGAAGCACTTGTATCAATACCTTCTCCAGTTAAAAACTCTAATGTACCACCAAGTGATACAGAACCAGCAGTCGAACTTTCATCTGTAAATGAAATCGCACTATTCGCTAATTTAGTATTAGCGATACTACCTGATAAATGAACGTTATCTACTGAACCATCTGTAAGGTGTTCAGAGTCTACAGCGTCATCAGCAATTTTTGAACCATCAATTGCGTCAGCAGCAATCTTCGCACCAGTTACATTTAAGTTTGTAATTTTTGCTGTTGTTACGGCAGTAGCAGCAAGTTGGTTTGTACCGATACCATCTGCTTTAACTCTTAATGCGTCACTTGATATTTCAATAGTTGAATCATCTACAGCAACGTTTAATGTGTTACCTGATTTAGTAATTGCGTCACCAGCAGATATTTGACCTGCACCAGAAAATTGTTCAACTGTAATATTAGTTGTTCCTAATGTTGGTGTTCCGTTATGTGTAAATACGTAACCATTATCAGCATTAGCAGTACCTTCTTCAACGAATACAAAAGCACCACCTGTAATTTCAATCGCCTCATCACCATCTGGTGTTCTTGTTAAAACGTAAGCAGCAGAACCTGAACCAACTGTAGTTACTCTATATAAACCATTTTGAGTAGCAGTTGTTTGGTTTTTTAATAATATTCTATCATTTGCTGATGGAGTTTGACCATCAATTGAAAAAGCACCGTTTGAACCAGCAGTAATTGTTCCAGCACCATTATTATATGTACCAGTAACGTTTGCTGTTGAAGCATATCTAACAGAAGCTTTTACATCTAAACCATTAGCAACACTATCTACATATGCTTTTGTAGCAGCGTCTTGAGCACTTGATGGATCAGTTACGTTTGTAATTTTACTAGAGTTAACATCAACAACACCTGAACCTTTCGGTGATAATTTAAGATCAATGTTTGTATCACCACCTGAAGTAGCAATCTGAACACCATTACCTGTAGCAGCATTAGTAATTTCTAATTCGTTTACTGCACTTGTAGTTGTTTGTAATAGAATTAACTCATTACCATTAGCGTCAGCAATAAAACCACCATCAGCAAATTTAGGTGCTGTAAGTGTTTTATTAGTTAATGCTTCTGTACCTGCTAATGTAGCAAAAGAGCCATCTTGTAAAGCAGTATTAAATTCAGCAGTAGTACCTGTTAAAGTATTGTTGCCTAAATCTATTGTTTTTGTTGTAAGTGTTTGATTACCAGTAAGTGTAGCGACTGTACTATCAATCGCAAAAGAAACATTGTTATCACTTACAGTAGTATCTATTCCAGTACCACCAGCAAATGTAATTGTTTCTCCAGTTGAAACTGAATCATTTGAACCAGAGTCAGCGGCAAGTGATAAAGTAGATACTACAGTACCGAAACTTAAATTTCCTGAACCATCTGTTTTTAAGAATTGACCGTTAGAACCATCACCATCTGGCAACGTGAAAGTAGTTGTGGTTGTTACGGCATTCGGAGCTTTAAGTCCAATGAAATTTGTTCCGTTATTAGTACCTTCGTTTAATTTTAAAGTACCACCTGTTGAAGCGTTATTACCTATTAAGATTTCATCAATCGCTTTATTAGTATCAACAGTTATTGCTGAATTTGCTGTTAATGTTCCATCTACGTGATCTAATTTATCTGTAAAATATTGACCACCGATTACTGTAACGTTATTTGCGTCACCGTTACCATCTACACCACCTTCACCTATGAAAATTCTATCTCCTAGATTACCTTGTGTACCTGTACCAAATGTATAGGCTAGTTCACCAATTTTAAGTGATGAGGGTGCCGTAGTTCCCGAACTACGTTTTATCTGAATTATTGTTGCCATTTGTTAATTCCCCTAAAAGTTTCCACCGTTGAACGTTATTGTTCCTGAGGTAGTATCTAATTCGTTTCTTGTTATAAATTTGTCAGATGAAGCATCATATTGAATTAAAGCACCGTCAACCAGAGAAGATGAATTGACATCTGTTAAACTTCTTAATTGTCTAACACCATCAACGTTAACTTGAGCCGTTGGAGTTGTAACACTAACTTGTTGTGGTCCAGATGAAGTTGTGCTATTAATTTTAGCAGATACGCCACCTGTACGATTAATTACGGCTTTTACCATAGATATATCTCTCTTTTTGTTATATTTATAATAAAACTATACTAAAGAATTAAGTTGTCACAGATGGACTAACTGTAATAATACCTTCAATCACTCTTGTTATTGTACTATCAGAAGTTTGTGTAATTTCTACGTCATAAACGTATCTAGCGGGTGCGTCAAGTGTGTTCGTTTGATTCGCTGTCAATGATAGAGTAATCACACCAGTTGTTTTATCAGTTGCGATTGTTGATGTAAGCGCTGTCCTTGTTCGTGTAGAAGCATATCCTTTTGCCATTTTCGCTGCCGCTGTGTAACCAGTTAAGTTAAACGCACTTCCGTCCGTACCAGTTACAGTTACGTCAGTTGAAAAAGTTGCTCCTTGATCTATTCTAAGGTTTGCTATCGCCGCCATTTAATTTGTCTAATTCTTTTTTGATTTCTGCATTGTAGTAATTAGTTAAAACATCAATTTTTTCAAGTTCAAGCTCGTGTCTTGTTTTAGATGTTTGTAATTCTGATCTACTAAAAATTACATTACGACATCTAATTGTTAACTCAGACTCTTTATACTCTTTACCATCAATTGTTATTATCTTTTCTTCACTCATTTTCACTCCTTATATTGTATTATTTATATTATATTTTTTAGTTTAATTAGAAAAAATCACTATTAAAAGATATAATAGTTTTTCTTGTATCGCTACTAATTCTTTCAGATGTATGTTTTAAAGTAGCGGGAAAAGTAACCATATCTCCTTCTTTAGCTTCAAAATTAAATGATTTTTTACTATTTGCCATAGGTTGATATTTTGAAGTATATTTTGTACTTGGTAACTCTAAATAATATACATTACCCCAATTTACTCCTGCGTGTCTATGCCAACTATGACTATCATTTTGGTAATATTGTTGAAACCATCCGTTTGTAATTTCCCAGGTTCGTTCATTTAATATTTCTTTTATCTCTCCCATATATGGTCTTACTATATCGTAAAAGTAATCCAAATATTCTCTTTTATGTTCTCTAGGTAAATTCCAATCCGTGTGTGTTACATTTTCATTAGGTGTTAACCACTGGTTTTTAGGTATCTTTTCAATTAAAGATAATAGTTTAGTTTTAATCTGTTTATGTTCTTTAATTTTAGTAACAAAATAACAACCTGGTATTTTCTTTACTTTAACTGTCATATAACTATACTCCAAAATCCATATTTAGTGTTTGTCTTAAACCCTTAGCTTGAGGATAACAACCGTGAAAAATATGAATAGGCATTATTATCAAACTACCTTTTTTAGGTTCAATTGTATTATATTTTATCTTTCCATTCTCTTGTATAAAATAATAAAAGTAACCTGGGTTATGTATTGTTTTCTTTGGTACGTCCAAATATATAACAGTGGCAACTTTGTGTTCGCTATGATTATGCGCTAAATGATAACCATTCTCATATCCTTTAACCGTCCAAGCAGATTGTAATTTTAAATCTTCATTTTTAAATACATACTTTTGTATTTCTTTAATTACTTTCTTTTGTACGTCTTTAAAGTCTTCTTTAAATTTAGTTATCACATATTGTTTAGATTTAGCACCTCTTGTACTAATTAAATCTAAATCTTCTAAACTTACTGGTTTAGTTTTTTTGATGATTTTTTCTATTTTATTTTTAATAGAAGAAACATTTATATTTGTGTGTACAATCCAATCATTCATTTATTTCATTATATAGTATCTGTCATTATTATTAAATATTGTATTCTGATATATGTCCATGGCAATAGATATTCTTACATCATCTTTAGGATTTGGTTTGACATAATGAAACAAACTAGAATCAAATAAAGCTATTTCTCCAGGAACACTTTTAAATTTTTTTATAACTTTTTTAGTAGCCAGATTTCGGTCATATTCAGGATCAGCTTCTTTAACATAATAAGTTCCGATTTCTTGTTCGCCACATATGAAAACATTAGCACAATAAAAACTTTGTAACGTACCATCAGAATGTTGATGTATTTTAATACCTTGATCTTTTCTAAGCGTGTTACCCCAGCATTGTATAGACAAAGGTCTAAAAAAATTGTATTTTTCTAAAAAAGGTTTAATTCTTTTTTCTAATAATGGTCCTATATCTGAATTAAAAAAATTAAATATATCAAATCTACCTGTCAAAGCATTTTCACCAGCACCTGGATACCTTGACTCTCCTAGATTTTTTACTTTATCCTCTATTTCTAAAACGTGATTTTTAATTATGTCTAATTCTTTTGTATCAAATATCTTTTCTTTAATTATCATAATAACCTTTTCTATTGTGGATTAAACCCTAACCATCCTGTTATAATATATTTTTCTTTGTCTTTATTTATGACGCCCTTATGAGGGTGTGTCCATTCACCTGGCCAGATAACTGTTCTACCAATATCACATTCTGTAACTTGATTTTGGAAAGGAAATTCTGTACCTGCGTTTTTAACAGTATTAAGATAAGTCATAAAAACAAAAACTCTATTAGAGCTCATTGGTAAACTTCTTTCACAATGTAATAATCTATATCCTCCATTAGGTTCGTAACGCTGTATCATATAATTTTCTTGTAAAGAAAACGGAGCTAACAATCTAGTTATTTCAGGATATATACTTAAATATTGATCTAAACATTCTTGTATTGCTTTTTTATAAAGATTAAATGGATATTCTTCTGAGTGTCTATGAATTGTTATGTCTTGCGAGTCTTTAATCTCTTTAACTACACCTCCTCCACATTCTCCATCAATAATCATATGTTGATGCTCATGCCAGTATTTCAAAATTTCTTCACAAATACTTTCATCAATGAAGTTTTGATATATAAAATCTTTCATTATAGGTTTTTTCATTTTGACATTACCATATTCCAAGTTAAATTTTCTAATAGTTCATCTATATTAAAATCTTTTTTATCTTTCTCTTTTACATATTCGTGTAATTCTTCTATGTCTAATATAATCCATTGATCTTTAAAATCAAATACCATTTTTTCAGCTTTAGTTTTAAAAGAGCCAATCTTTCCATAATCATTTTCCTGAAATTTTTTTAAGGGTTTTAGATCAAACTTATATGGCTTATTAGTTTTACCGTGTAATATACCTTCAATACCCCACTCATCATTTTTAGATGGGTATTTAACTTCTTTCAAATGATTTACAAATTGTTTACTCACTCTGGTTTTCTTTTTAAGTCCGCTGGAACACCAGGGTGTGGCCTTCCATCGTAAATATTATTATAAGAAGTATTATCAATAATTTCATTATAATGTAAAAATACCTGAGCACAATCTTCGCCATCAAATTTTTCTCTCCAATGTTCTAAATCTTGTCCTCTATAAATTAACATATCACCTGGTTGTAATTTTACTTCTATACCTTTCATACCTACATTACCTGATGGTTCTAAACATATTGGCCATTTGGTTCCTCCAAGATTCATTGTAGTTGATATTTCACAACTAAATCTATCTTTATGTCTTTCTAAAACATCACCTTTTTTATATATTCTAGCATATGAATACGTTGGTAATAATTTAAGACCAGTGTGTTTTTCCATTATTGGTTGAACTTTTAATAGTAAAGTTTCCATAGCAACATCGGCATAATGAGAATAAGAACCAGGAGCTTGTTCGTCATACCAAGTTCCCCACTCATTAGCAAACGGTGGGATATATTTTTCCTCATATAAAGTTTTTGCAACTTGTCTTTTTAATAAAAAGTAATTATAACAAAATGTAGCAAGTTCTTTACTAATTGCTTTTTTTACAACTATGTACTTATTATTTTTAAAACTCATATTATCTAAACGGATATCCTAAGTTCCACATAACTAAAGAATATCTTGTTCCTTTTCTTACTGGTGTTACTCTATGCCAAACAAAACTTGGAAACACAAGTATTGTACCCCTCTCTCTTACTTCTTTACACTCTATAATTTTTGTAGAGTCAGGTCGATTTCTAAATTGAAATTCTAATTTACCACCAGTGTAATCTTTAGGGTCTGATAATGAAACGATTACAGATAGCTTTCTCATCTTACCGTGAAAGTTTGGATTATTAGGAGTGTCATATGTCTTCTCCCAAGAGTCACAATGCCAAGAATAGTGTTGATTTAATTTATATTTTGTAAATTGTATTTCTTCAGTAAAGTCCCATTGAAAATTCCAACCTGCTGCTTCATTTGCGAAGTGTATAAATGGGTGAATATTTTTATATAACCACTTGTCACTTAACCAAGTAACATTAGAGTTTCTTCGTTTAAATAAATCTAATTTTTCTTTTTTGCTTAATGGTTTTTTATCAATATCTGATCTAGTGTCACCGACAACACCAATTTTACTTTCATCTTTTTTAAGATGGGCGAGGTTTATAATATCGTCACAAATTTTATCAGATAATGCTTTTTTAAAAAACCAAAAATAATTATTTAAGTTCATAAGTTTGTTTCAAAATATAGTTTGGTTGTGATGATAAATTTTGTTTAAAGTGATACCTTAGATGTGCTGGAAACATTACATAACTATTTGTATGTAAAGGAACCTTAATTCTTTGGTTTTTTAATCTTTTATCATCATACTCAATTTCAATAATACAAGAATCTTTATGAATATTTACTCCGAATAAAAATGTATAATCAGGTGAATTTAGTAAATCCATTTCATCAACTTCAGTGCCAGGGTATGTTCCAGCATATCCCTCTTGGATATAACCAAAAGCATCTTTTTGTCTTACAGGCGTGCCTTTATTTTCAAGTTTGTAAAAATCTCTAATATATGCGCTGATAATATCTAAACTTTTTGAAGCTCTAAAGTCTTTTTCTGGATTATTATAGTAAACTAATATGTCTGCTCTTAACGTTTCAAAGTCTATTGTAATAGGTTTAGGTAGTTTCATACTACCGCTGTAAACGTCAATTTCACATAATATATCTTTGAACATAAAATTATTTATTATACATCAATTGCGTTATTTAAATCCCACTGTTGAGTGCTTTCATTCCACTCATATCTCCAACCGTGACTTAATGCATCGTTTTGAGATTGTTGTTCTGAAGTTAAAGCAGGTTTTGCTGTAGGAGGTACCCAAGTAGCAGATGATACATCTTTAGTCCAAGAAGCATATGGTTTAGGGTCCCAAAAAATATTGTTTCCAGCATCCCAAGTACCACCAATTGCGGCATAGTTACCTCTAAATGGTGTTCCGCCTAATTTGTGTGTATTAGCTTCTGTATTATATGATGTTTGAATCCATAAACTTGCTGTCCAATTATTATGTGTTTGTAAATATGATTGACCAGCAGCTTCATTTGGAGCATTAACATCATCTACGTGAAGAACGTCCAAAACTTCATTTGCTTCTGAAATCTTTGCGAAGTGTGCCATTTTTAAATCCTTTTTTTTAATTCTCTTTGTTATTTATATATTTATACAAGTTATGATATGAATGAATCACTCATACCATATTTACCTGTAGGTCTTAAATTACAAGCAATTGAGAACCTAGATTCATCAGTAACATTCTTTTGTATTTGATGATACAAATAAGCCGGAAAGATAACTAATAGATTATCTTCTGGTAATATAGACCAGTTTGCGGCATTGAATTGAACATCTGATTTAGGTTCTAATTCATAACCGTGTGGATTATACTGTTGATTGTAAAATGTAAGATGAGAATGGTCTTTTTTACATATGTTATAATACACAGCAGAATACATATTATTAGAGTGCTTGTGCCTCATTGACTCTTGGTTCTTATCACATCTAGTAGCCCAAGAGGTTGTAATTTCAAAATTATTACTTTTATATTGCATTACTTCATCATTATAAAAATTCACACACTCTATTACTTTTTTACTTAATTTATTGAATATTTTATCTTTAAATAGATGTACATTATCACTAATACAACCATTACCATTTTCAATGATTCTATAATCTAAAGAATTGATTTTCTTTTCGATTTTATTTTGATATGTTTTATCTAAATCTAATTTGTAAAGACTAATGGGTATTGAAAATAGTGGTATAATTTCTTTTTCTATAGGTCCATCTAATTTATATGATAGTCTTCCGATACTTGCTACGTCACTCATTATATAACCTCACTTTTATTGTATAGTATAAACTATACTTATAATACTTAATATTATTGGTATTTGTATCTGAAGATAACTATTCCACTACCACCAGATCCGTTAAATCCACCGCCGCCACCGCCACGGTTTCCTGATCCTGATCCACCTGCGTTTGCGCCACCACCAGTTCCACCTTGTCCAGGTCTAGGAGATTGGTTACCCGCTGCACCACCGCCACCATAAGCAACTGAACTACCAGAAATTGATGTAGTCGCACCAGCACCACCATCACCTGCGTGTCTATTGTTACCCATATCAGAGTTGTTTGACCCTGCTGCAGTAGCTCCACCACCGCCACCACCAGCGCCGTTACCGTCTGAGTTAGATCCATTACCACCTGGGTTTCCTTGAGGAGGTGATACTGAAGGAGAGTTTCCTGATCCACCCGATCTTCTACCACCGAATGAACCTCCGCCTCCACCACCTGATCCACCAGATGCTCCGTTTCCGTTAAAGTTTCCACCTTTACCACCACCTGAACTTGATATTGGTCCACCTGTACTTCCACTACCGTTAGAGTTGTTTCCTCCACCACCACCAATTGAAACTGGATATCCTTGTGCACTTGCTGAAATAGAAGATGATGATTTTATAGGACTAGATGACCAATCACCTGGTTCATTAGATTCTCTAACACCTCCAGCACCACCTCCACCACCTCGGGCTCCACCACCACCCGCAACTACTAGGTAGTCAAATTTTTCAGAACCCGCTGCGTTTCCAACTGAATTAACTGTAAATGTTCCTGGTCCAGTAAATGTGTGAATTTTGTAATCACCACTTGTAGATACTGATCCACCTGAAGCAGAGATAAATACTGCTGCAACTGCACCTCTAAATTGTCCTACTGCGATTTGACCAGAAGAAGGAATAGTACCTCCAGCAACTGGAGCCGATGTTCCAGCACCTACTAAAGGTCCACCTGAATAATATTCTGATATTTGAATTGGATTAGAACCGCCAAACTCTGTTTGGACTCCACCTAAACTTGTGTTTGTAGAAGGAACAGCCATTTTAATTTTTCTCCCTAGTTAAAATTTCTACTTTTTCATTTAATTGTTTTACAGCTTCAATCAATAAACAAGTTAGTCTATCATATTTAACTGCTTTGATGCCATCTGATCTCTGAGCCACTGCTTCTGGTAAAACTTTTTCTACCTCTTGAGCGATAACTCCTACATCTTTTTTTCTAACAAAATATCCGTCTTCTCCACCTCTTTCATCAATATAAGACTTTTTCCAGTCAAATAAAACACCATTTAACTTTTTAATTGCTTCAATAGGATCAGGTATATTAGAAATATTTTCTTTTAGTGCAACATCAGAAGAATAAAAAGCAGTTACATCATTTGTTGCTCTTATCTCACCACTCGTTCCTGACGGTGCAGTACCTATTCCTAGTGAATCACATTGAATATCGTTAGATACATCTAAATCACCTGTTATATTTATATTTCCTGTGCCTGTAATATCATTACTATTTAAGGTTAAATCACCACTTAAATTTGTCGCCCCAATACTAGTTGGAGTAACAATACCTGTAATAGTAATATTACCAGTACCTGTTATATTATTTGAATTTATATCTAAATTACCACCTAACTGTGGGGTAGTATCACTTGACACATCTTTAAGAGTTGTTACTAAACTTCCTAAAATGTTTGATTCTCTAATTTGTGTCATTTATATTTCCTTAAATTGGTAATTCTCTTATCACTATAACATCACTAGCCGCTGGTGCAGTCCCAAAAGTCAAAGTCGTACCAGAAATAGTATAATCTGTCGTTGGCTTTTGAGTAACGCCATTTAGTTCAACCAAGACTTTATTTACAGTTGAATTTTGAGTAACTGTGAAACCTGTAGTTGACCCATCGCCTGTCGCAGACCTTACATTTATTTCTGTTGGTCTGTCTTTTGGTTGAATGTATCTTACCATTTTATTCTCTTATTCTATATTTATGTTTACACGTCTTCTAAAACTGATAAAACAACATCTATTGATGATCCAGCAGAAGCCTCTGCTCTTAATACATCACCTGCTGATCCACTGTTTTGTAAAACT
>Ga0181377_1000482_pt1 | contig 14832 bp, 20 predicted proteins | sample LowvirmetaG_9_FD_130160 | JGI IMG/M metagenome (GOLD analysis project Ga0181377, IMG submission 130160) | Marine viral communities from the Subarctic Pacific Ocean - Lowphox_13 viral metaG | ecosystem: Environmental > Aquatic > Marine > Oceanic | place: Subarctic Pacific Ocean | collected...
AATCACTGATATTGAATATTTTAAAAAGAAACTCTACCGTTCGCTTAACGTCCCACCATCACGAATGGATGGAGAAGGTGGGTTTAACTTGGGGAGATCTTCTGAGATCTTAAGAGATGAACTTAAGTTCACTAAGTTTGTTGGTCGTTTGAGAAAGAGATTCTCCAACATGTTTAATGACATGCTGAAGACACAATTAATCCTAAAGAATGTAATTACTCCTGAAGATTGGGAGGCTATGAGTGAGCATATTCAATATGATTTCCTCTACGATAATCATTTCTCTGAACTAAAAGAAGCAGAATTGATGAATGAGAGACTTGCTCTTGTTGCAACTGCAGAACCATATGTTGGCAAGTATTACTCACAGGATTATATTAGACGTAAGATCTTGCGTCAAACTGATATGGATATTATTGAGCAAGATAAACTTATTGATAAGGAAATTAAAGACGGAATTATTCCAGATCCTATGGCTCAACCAGTTGATCCTGAGACTGGTGAACCAATGGATCTTGGTCAACCAGTTGTGGAACCTGATTTAGAAGTACAGGCACAATCAACCGAAGTACCAGAAATGCCAAAAGGAGGGCAAATTTAATTTGACTGAAACTACTAATATACATCCAGAGATTGCGGAAGTAGATTGGATCGATGATGCTTTCTATATTAAAGAAACTAGGTATGGATTATTCACCAGTGTCAAAAAGAATGGTGATAATTTTCTTACTGGTGCAACATATGATGATGTTTTAAAAATGTCACGTTGGCATCTTAAGTGTGAACAAGATGGAACACTTGAGAAATATACAAGAGTTGTTGGTGATGCATTTGTTAGCGGAAAACTCTGATGTATGATGAGTTTGATGATTATGATCCTCTGGAGGAGATGGATTGGTATGTTCAATTAAACATGGGAATTAATGAACTTCGCTTGTTTTACGATCACATTTGCTACTCAATTGAAATTTGGCCAGGATCTCCTGCTCGACCAGCAGAGGAGCAAGAGTACTTAAAATCATTAAAATATAAGACTTATGCGATGCTTTTGGAGTATCAACGTGATCAAGGAAATTTATAGTTTATAAATACTATTTGACATTACTCTTATAACATATTTTCATGGATGATTTAATGGATATGATTGTTGCTGATGAATCACCCTCTGACATTAGTGATAAAATCAAAGAAGTTCTCTATACCAGGGCTGCTGAAAAGGTTGATAATACTCGGCCAAATGTAGCACTTTCTATGTTCGATACCGAGCAAGAAACTGATGTTGAAGTTGATGCTGAAGAGTAATTATAAATAAAAATAAATGACCCAAGTATATCAATGACTATAAGACCAGTAGGAGCGGGAGCTTCCGTCAATATCACTGGAACTGCAACAACGTCCTCTGCTTTTAGAGTGCAAACCAATGCATTGCGTGTTGTTGCAAAAGTAAAGGGTTGTCATATTGCAATTGGAACCGATCCAGTTGCAACTGCTACAAATTTCTATGTTGCTGCAGACGAACCCGAAACTCTTGCAATGACCAAGGCATCACAAGTAGTTGCTAGTATTACAAAAGGAACAACCACAGTTATCACTGCACCCGAAGGAACTCAAATGCCTTTTGGTATCGGTGACAGAATTACTATGGTTGATGCAAATGACTCCAATTACAACACTCTAATCTCTAATACACAAGTTACTGCAGTAAATACAACTGCTGGTTTTGATGGCAACTTCCAAACTTCAATAACGGTTGAGGCCAATACTTCTGGTATTAGTACTGCATTTACTGCAAACTCCGGAGCAGCAATTTTCTCGTCTCAAAGAATCTCGGTTCTTCAAGGTAAGGCTGATGCTGGTGGCGGTGGAGCACTTTATTTCCAACAAGTTCAACGAGCATAAACAAATGAAACTCATCAGGGAAGAAATTGAATCAGTAAAGGTTATCACCGAAGGTAAGGGTGTCGAAAAGAAACTCTATATTGAGGGTCCTTTTCTGCAAACTGAAAAGGTAAATCGTAACCAAAGAATGTATCGTCTTCCAACGATGCAAAAAGAGGTTGCAAGATACGCCGAAAACTACATTTCTAAAGGTCGTGCTCTTGGGGAATTGGGTCACCCCGATGGTCCTACCGTTAATCTCGATAGAGTTTCGCACAAAATTGTTTCTCTTAAGCAAGAAGGCAATAATTTTATTGGAAAAGCACAAATTCTTTCTACCCCAATGGGTAAAATCGCAGAGTCACTTTTAAAAGAAGGTGTTACTCTCGGCGTTTCTTCTCGTGGTATTGGTTCAATCTCCCAAAACAAAGAGGGAGTTATGGAAGTCGGTGAAGACTTCATGTTAGCAACTGCTGCTGATATCGTTGCCGATCCTTCTGCTCCTGATGCTTTTGTTTCTGGAATCATGGAAGGAAAGGAGTGGGTTTGGGAAGGAGGTATCCTTCGTGAACAACTCGCTGCAAATACTAAAAAGTCAATAAACACTTTGGTTGATCAAAGACGTTTAGAGGAACATAAGTTAAATTTATTCAATGAGTTTCTAAATTCATTGTAATTTATTAATTTATAAATAAATATAGATTAAATTCGTACAAGGTTCGGAGAGTTCAAATGTCTCGTGGAGATTTACAAGAAATGGAAGTAGGCACAAAGCAATCCAAAACTGCTGTAAATGCCAAAGGAGGCGCAGCGGACGCAATGGATACTTCAGTCGCAGGTTCATACGAAGATCTTGGTGGTCCTACACCAGATAACTACAGACCTGATGATGATTCAGCAAAACTTAAAACCCCCGGCGGTTCCCTTAAGCAAGTTAAGGATGTCGTCACCAAGGGTGCTAAATCTGCTGAAGCAGCAAAAGGTATGAAAGAAGAGGAAGAACTCGATACCGAAGCCGTTGTCGAAGAAGATCAGGAAGTCACCGATGAGGTGGTTGCCGAAGAAGAAACTACAGAAGAAGAAGTAGTTTCTGAAGAAGAAACGGTCGAAGAAGAAGTCGTCGCTGAGTATGACATCGAGGAAGATGTCACTGCTCTTCTCCAAGGTGAAGAACTCTCTGAAGAGTTTCAGGAGAAAGCACGCACCATCTTTGAAACAGCAATTACTGCAAAGGTTGCTGAAGTCAAAGAATCCCTGGAAGCACGCTATTCCGAAGTTCTTGCTGAAGAAGTTGAGGACATTAAGAAGGAACTCAACGAGCGTGTCGATTCTTATCTTGAGTACGTTGCTGAAGAGTGGTTCACTGAGAACCAACTTGCAGTTGAAGCAGGTCTCAAGACCGAGATGACCGAATCATTCCTCACTGGAATGAAGAGTCTTTTTGAAGAACATTATGTAACTATCCCTGAAGAAAAATATGATGTGCTTGAGAGCATGGTAGAAAAACTAGATGATATGGAAACAAAACTCAACGAGCAAATTGAGAAAAATGTTTCCCTTAACAAGCGTCTCGCAGAGTCGGTTGCTGATGGAATCGTAGATCAAGTCTCTGAAGGTCTTGCACAGACTCAGAAAGAGAAGCTCGCTTCACTTGCCGAAAGTGTAGAGTTTGAAAGTGAAGAATCTTATCGTGAAAAATTGGAGACATTGAAGGAATCATATTTCCCTTCAAAAGGAGTATCTCCATCAGCTAAGAAAGAGAACATCTCTGAGGGTGTTGACAGTTCACCCGAATCTGTACAAGGTTCTATGGCTGCATACCTGAAAACTCTTTCAACATTTAGCAAATAACTGAATTTAAAATTAAATCAAACGTAAACATTAATTAGGTACAAAGCAAATGTTTCAATCCGAGCATCTGCAGGAAAAGTGGGCACCTCTCCTCAACTATGAGGGTCTTGATGAAATCAAAGATTCTCACAAGAGAGCTGTTACCGCTACCCTGCTTGAAAACCAAGAAAAGTTTTTAAGAGAACAAAATTCTTTCGCTGAGTCAGGTTCATTCTTGACTGAGCAACCCACCAACTCTGGTGGTAACCCACAAGGTTTCTCCAACGCTGCTACTGCATCCGGCCCTGTTGCTGGTTTCGACCCCGTACTGATCTCCTTGATCCGTCGCTCGATGCCTAACCTGGTCGCTTATGACCTTGCAGGCGTTCAACCAATGAACGGTCCTACTGGACTTATCTTCGCAATGCGCTCACGCTATCAGAATCAATCTGGTACTGAGTCATTCTACAACGAAGCAGATTCCGCATTCTCTGGTCGTGACAGTGCATCCAACGCAGAGACCGGCATGTCCGATCCTCTCGCTGGTATGGGTACTACCGCTCAGTCCGGTACTAACCCCTCTGTTCTTAACCCAGTCGGTTCTGCATCTTCCCTCGGCTACAGAGTTGGTCAGGGTATGCGTACTGACGACGCTGAGGCACTTGATGGCACTGGTAACAATGCCTTCAACGAGATGGCATTCTCGATCGAGAAAGTCACCGTAACCGCTAAGTCCAGAGCACTCAAAGCAGAGTACTCTTTGGAACTGGCACAAGACCTCAAGGCAATCCATGGTCTGAATGCTGAAGCGGAACTCGCCAACATCCTCTCTACTGAGATTTTGGCTGAGATCAACCGTGAAGTCATCAGAACCATCTATAAGGTTGCTGAGCAAGGTGCTGTACAGAACACCGCTACCGCTGGCGTATTCGACCTGGATATCGACTCCAACGGCAGATGGTCTGTTGAGAAGTTCAAAGGACTTCTGTTCCAAATCGAGAGAGATGCGAACGCAATCGCACAAAGAACTCGTAGAGGGAAGGGCAACATCATCATGTGTTCTGCTGACGTTGCGTCTGCACTGACCATGGCTGGTGTGCTTGATTACACCCCTGCACTCAACGCTAACCTGAACGTTGATGACACCGGCAACACCTTCGCCGGAACCCTGATGGGTAAATTCCGTGTCTACATCGACCCATATGCTGCAAACCTGACTTCCGCTAACGGAACTCCTGGTAATCAGTACTACGTCGTCGGTTACAAGGGTACTTCCCCTTATGACGCTGGTCTGTTCTATTGCCCATATGTTCCCCTCCAAATGGTTCGTGCCGTTGGAGAGAACTCCTTCCAGCCCAAGATTGGATTTAAGACCCGCTACGGCATGGTCGCTAACCCATTCGCTGAGGGAACCAACCAAGGTCTGGGTGCTCTGCACGTTAACCAGAACCGCTATTACAGAAGAGTTTCCGTTAAGAACCTTATGTGATATAATATCCTTACGTGTGAAGGAAGTGTTAGAGGGGTCTTCGGACCCCTCTTTTTTTATCTAAATAATAATACGGATAAAATATCTAAAATGAAACAGACACCTAGAGAAACCAGAGAAGCTCTGGAAAAATATAATTTAGTTGTTGAGCATTTAATTCAAGAAGGTTACGCTCAAGATCAAGAATCTGCAGACCACATCATCACGGGTATGAGTGAAGAGTGGTATACTATGATTGTAAACTAATGAAATCCTTAGGTAACTTCCTTAGTGAAGCAAACAAATGCCCTAAGGGATATTACTTTGACGATAAGTCAAAATCTTGCCAACCTAAGAAGTCGGTTAAGATAAAGTCTTATGGATATCCTAGATTTGGTGGCGGATCAAAAAACGGTAACGGAGACCATGACACAAATGGGGACTCTGGAAATGGCAATGGAAATGGCAATGGAAATGGTGACGGTGGTAATGGAAATGGTAACGGTAATGGTGGCGGGGGTAATGGTGGTAATGGTGGCGGTGAATGAAAAATTTTAAAATTTTCATTTCTGAAGCACCAACAATGTCTGGGGGAAATCCTCAAGCATTTAGTCAGGATGCATCTGCATCAGGGCCTGTTGCTGGATATACTAAAAGATTATTTCCAGGAGATGAAGATTTATTATCACAAGATTTCCAAACACCTGCGGAAAGTGGCCTATATAAGTGGCAACTAGGTAGTGGTGTATATCCTGTTATGAAGGTTAGTCTTAAAAGTAACCTTGGTGATGGCCCATCAATAGATGATATGGTTGCAGCATCAAAAGAATTTGTAAATATTGAAGCACAAAAAACTGCAGTAAGACTTAGAAAAACATTTCAACAATTTATGGGGTTTAGGTGATGGCAAAAGCAAATCCATATGGTCAGATAGAAAACAGGAATTTTCTGGCACCTGTAGGATTTAAGTTCTCTATGAGAAGAAGTCCTAAGGTTGCATTTTTCTGTCAATCTGCAAATATTCCTGACTTGAGTCTTGGAGTCGCTGTACAACCAAACTTCTTAAGAGATATTCCAACACCTGGAGATAAAATCGATTTTGGTGATCTGAATCTAACTTTCTTGGTTGATGAAAATCTTGAAAACTTTATGGAGATTCAAAACTGGATGAGAGGTTTAGGATTCCCTGAAGAGAATCAAGAATTCAGAGATCTTGAGGCAGAATCTGATCACAGAGGATCATATACTAAAGACAAGAGAAACGTTTTTTCAGATGGAACTCTTCAAATCTTAAGTAGTAATTTAGTTCCTAAATTCAATGTAAATTTTAAAGATCTATTTCCATACTCATTGTCAACATTAAACTTTGATGCTACCGATACAGATATTCAATACTTTACATCTGACGTAAGTTTCAAGTATACTAGCTATGAACTAACAGACTTGACTGGCAAAAAATTATGAGCATTGATCTTGATTCAATTCAAGAGATGTGGGAAAAAGATTCAAAAATAGATCCAGATAATTTACATACTGAGTCTTTGAATATTGCATCTCTTCATGCAAAATACTTTGAACTATATAATACAATTTTTCTTTTAAGAAAAAAAGCAGAACAACAAAGAAAAAACATTCGTCACGAAAGGTATGAATACTTTAGTGGTAAATCTGATCCTGACGTTTATATTGAAAACCCTTTTCCTAAAAAAATTAGAGATAAAGATACGATGACTAAGTATCTTGATGCTGATGGAAAACTGTCAAATGCAAATCTCAAGATTGACTATTACGATACAATGCTTGTCTATCTTGAAAGTATCTTAAAAGTAATTCAGAATAGAACTTTCCAGATTAAGAATGCGATTGAGTTCATGAGATTCAACTCTGGACTGGGCTAGATAAATAATCGTAGATGAATATCTACGTTATGATTGATACGACTGTGAACGTTGTTATATCAAAATCGAACGAAGTATTTTTAAAGATCAACGCAGAACCTCATATCGAGTATGAGTTGCGTGATCATTTTAAATTTGAAGTTCCCAATGCTAAGTTCATGCCTCAGTATCGGGGCAGAAATTGGAATGGAGAAATTCATCTATATGATATGAGATCCAAACAGATCTATGTTGGACTGTTAGATAAGATTGTCAACTTTTGTGAGAACTACGGTTATACTTACAAATTTGAAGACAATAAGTTTTATGGGACTCCATATGAAGAGAATGATCATATCTCAATTGAGGGTGTTAAAGATTATATGAAGTCTATTTGTGCTCACTCACCAAGGAAGTATCAAATTGAGGGAGTATACGGCGCTCTAAAGCACAATAGAAAACTATTGATATCACCCACTGCAAGCGGCAAATCTCTGATGATTTACTCTCTTGTAAGATATTACGTTGACAAAGGTCAAAAAATCTTGCTAGTTGTTCCAACGACATCTCTTGTAGAGCAGATGTATAAGGATTTTTTTGATTATGGTTGGGATGCTGATTCATATTGTCACCGTATCTATTCTGGTAGGGAAAAGAGTAATGATGCTTCTGTTACAATTACAACTTGGCAATCTGTTTATAAACTTGAAAGATCTTTCTTTGAAGAGTATAACGTTGTAATTGGAGATGAAGCTCACCTTTTTAAAAGTAAATCTTTAATATCTATAATGACAAAATTGCACCATGCAAAGTATAGATTTGGATTTACTGGAACTCTTGACGGAACACAAACTCATAAGTGGGTGTTAGAAGGTCTCTTTGGTCCATCATATAAAGTTACCAAAACTGATGAGTTGATGCGTCAAGGTCACTTATCTCAATTAGATATTCAGTGTTTGGTTCTCAAACACGATCCGCAAGTATTTCCAACATATGAAGATGAGATTCAATATCTTATTTCTCATGAGAAAAGAAATAGATTTATCAGAAACCTAACTTTAGATTTAAAAGGTAATACACTAGTGTTGTATAGTCGAGTAGAATCTCATGGTGCAATACTTTACGACATGATAAATACTAGCAAAGAGGATGCTAGGAAAGCATTTTTTATTCACGGAGGAGTAGACGCTGAAGAGAGGGAGTTGGTAAGAGAGATAACCGAAAGAGAAAACAACGCAATCATTGTTGCCTCTTATGGAACTTTTTCTACTGGTATCAACATTAAAAACCTCCATAACGTTATCTTCGCATCTCCATCAAAATCAAGAGTCAGAAATTTACAATCGATTGGAAGAGTTCTTAGAAAAGGAAAAGATAAAGCTAAAGCAGTCCTCTATGACATTTCTGACGATTGCACTCATAAGTCAAGACGAAACTACACTTTAAACCATCTCATTGAAAGAATTAAAATATACAACGAAGAGAATTTTAACTATGAGATAATCACTATTCAATTAAAAACATGATAGAAGAAGATTTTTACGCAACAATCAAATTTAAATCTGGAGAAGAGGTTTATGCTAAAGTAGCAGCCTCTGAAGAAGATACAAGAACAATGCTTCTTGTATCAAATCCAATCACTATTGCTGAAGTTAAAACTAGAGCAGGTGTTGCTGGATACAAAGTAGAACCCTGGTTGAAAACAACTAGAGAAGATTTGTTTATTATTAATCTAGATGATGTATTAACAATATCTGAATCTTCTGATCTTGAGATGATATCGATATATCAAAGATACATACAAGACTCTGATAGAGCAAAGTCAGGTCGTCCTAAGATTACTAGAGAAATGGGATATATATCTACTGTTAGAGATGCTAAAGATATATTAGAAAAGCTTTACAAGAGTAGCTAACTTATGAACCTCTACAAAGGTTATTGTACAATTATTTCATAGGTGTGTCAAGCTTGCTATTATTGATTGGAAATGTTATACTATCTACATAATAGTGATAACGAACCCTTATGATAAGACCAGGAACTATGGCAAAGCGTAAAAGGTCAGAACACTATGTCAATAATAAAGAATTTTTAGCAGCACTTACTCATTACCAGAGCGAAGTTGAAATTACCTTTATTAGAAAGTTTGGTAGAGAACCCACCAAAAATGACAGAGGCACACGCTGGGATACAAAGCCTCCCATCCCAAGATATATCGGTGAGTGTTTTTTAAAGATTGCAAATCATCTATCATTCAAACCAAACTTTGTTAACTACATGTTCAAGGAGGACATGATCTCAGATGGAATCGAAAATTGCGTTCAGTACATTCATAATTTTAATCCTCAGAAATCCCAAAATCCTTTTGCTTACTTTACGCAGATCATTCATTATGCGTTTCTCCGCAGGATCCAAAGAGAGAAGCGTCAGTTAGAAATTAAAAACAAGATCCTTGAAAAATCTGGATACGATCAAGTATTCTATGATGATGGGGTTGACGGAATCAATTCTGCTGATTATAATAGTATCAAAGACGCTGTGCATTCCAAACTTCGTTATTGATGAAAGTTGCTATTATCACGGATCAGCACTTCGGGGCAAGAAAAAATTCAAAACTTTTTCATGACTATTTCCTGAAGTTTTATAATGAAGTATTTTTTCCCACTTTAGAGAAAGAAGGTATCACCACAATCATTGACATGGGAGATACTTTTGATAGCCGTAAGGGTATTGACTTCTCTGCTCTGTCTTGGGCTAAAAACAACTATTATGATAGACTTCGTGATATGGGAGTGACAGTTCATACTGTCGTTGGTAATCATACTGCATATTACAAGAATACAAATGAAGTCAATGCTGTAGACTTACTTTTACGTGAGTATGACAATGTAATTGTTTACTCTGAAGCAACTGAGGTAAAGGTTGATAATCTTGATGTTCTCTTTGTTCCTTGGATTAACCAAGACAATGAGGAACAGACTCTAAAGTTGATTGATAAAACATCTTGTGCTGTTGCCATGGGTCACTTGGAGTTAATTGGATTCCGAGTTCACCGTGGTTATGTTATGGATCATGGTGCAGATGCTAAGGTTTTTGATAAGTTTGACCGTGTATATTCGGGACACTATCACACAAGAAGTGACAACGGAAAAATTTATTATCTAGGTAATCCTTATGAGATGTTCTGGAATGACTGTAAGGATACCAGAGGATTTCACATTTTTGATACTGAAACCTTAGAGCACGTTCCTGTCAATAATCCTAACCGATTGTTCTATATAATTTACTATGAGGATGATGATTATCAAACTTTTGATGCTCGTGAATACAAGGACAAGATTGTAAAAGTTATTGTTCGTAAAAAGACAAACCTTAAAAAGTTTGAAAAATTTGTAGATAAGTTGTATAATGTAGGAGTATTTGAACTCAAAGTTGTAGAAAACTTCCAAGTAGAAGAAAACGAAAACTTTGAAGCATTTGAATCCGAAGACACTCTCTCTATCTTAAACAGATATATTGAAGAGTCTGAAATTACTCTGGAAAAATCTATAGTCCAGAGAGTTATCCAAGAGGTCTATCAAGAAGCATGTGAGTTGGTTTGATGTACATTCTCACAATCAATGGCCAAGAAACTGAAGGAGCATATTCCGTAGAGAATGATGATGGAGATCAAATCCTTTATCTCTTTGAAGAGGAAGATGATGCCTGTCGATATGCCATGATGCTTGAAGAAGAACAATATCCAGAAATGCATGTGATTGAAGTTGACGACGAAATGATGATTACTGTGTGTGAAGCCAAAGGGTATGAATACACAGTAATCACAAAGAATGACATTGTAATTCCTCCAGTAACTGCTGAAAATGATTTTATTTGAGAAAGTTCGTTGGAAAAATTTTCTTTCGACCGGCAATCAGTATACAGAAGTTAATTTCCAAAAGAGTGCAACTACTTTAATTGTGGGCACAAATGGAACAGGTAAGAGCACAGTTCTTGATGCTCTTACTTTTTCTTTGTTTGGAAAACCATTCCGTAAGATCAATAAACCTCAGTTGGTGAATATAATCAATGAAAAAGATTGTAGAGTTGAGGTTGACTTTTCTATCGGCACAACAAACTGGAAAGTTGTTCGTGGTATCAAACCAGCAGTGTTTGAGATTTGGAGAAATGATTCTCTACTAGATCAATCTGCAGCTGCTTTAGACCAGCAGAAGTGGTTGGAGCAAAATGTTCTGAAGATGAACTATAAGTCTTTCACTCAGATTGTAATTTTGGGTAGTAGCACTTTTGTTCCGTTCATGCAGTTGACTGCTACTAATCGACGTGAGGTAATTGAAGATCTCTTGGATATTAAGATCTTTACTTCAATGAATAATATTCTCAAAGACAAGATTCGTCATGTAAAAGAAGAAGTTAGAACTCTTGATCTTAAGAAAGAGTCTCTGAGTGATAAAGTTGAGATGCAGACAAACTTTATTGAAGAGATTGAGAATCGTGGTAAGAAGAATATTCAAGACAGAAAAACTAAAATCTCTAATTTAGATGAAGAGATTCTTTTATACATGAAAGAGAACTCTTTTACTGAGGAAGATATTTTTAAGTATACTAAAGAGCAAGAATGCGTTACTGGATCTACAGAAAAGTTAAAGAAGTTAGGTAACTTAAAGGGCAAGATTTCTCAAAAAGTATTAACCATTACGAAGGAACATAAATTTTTTACTGAAAATTCGGTCTGCCCTACCTGTACACAACCAATTGAGGAAGACTTCAGAATAAATAAAATTGACGACGCACAATCTAGAGCCCAGGAGTTGCAATCTGGTTATAATGAACTAGAAGAAGCAATTAAAAACGAACAAGAGCGAGAGCGTCAATTTACTGCCCTATCAAAGGAGATTACTAAACTCAATAATGGCATTTCTCAAAACAATACTCGGATATCTGGATGTCAACGACAAATCAGAGATCTGGAGTCGGAAGTTCAAAGACTTACCGATAACCTTGCAAACAGAAATACTGAACATGAGAAATTAGAAACCTTCAAAGACAATCTAAAAACTACATACGACGAATTAGTTTCAAAAAAAGACACAATTAACTACTACGATTTTTCGTATAGTCTACTCAAAGACGGTGGAGTCAAATCTAAAATCATCAAGAAGTATCTACCGCTGATAAATCAGCAAGTAAACCGTTATCTACAGATGATGGACTTCTACATAAACTTTACTCTTGATGATGAGTTTAACGAAACCGTCCAATCACCGATACATGAAGACTTTTCATATGCTTCTTTTAGTGAAGGTGAGAAACAAAGAATTGACTTAGCACTTCTATTCACTTGGAGAGAAGTTGCAAAATTCAAAAACTCTGTTGCTACAAATCTTATGATTTTGGATGAGGTATTTGATAGTTCACTTGATGGCCAAGGGACAGAAGAATTCTTAAAAATTATTCGGTTCGTAGTTAAGGATGCAAATATCTTCATCATCTCTCATAAGAGTGGGATGGATGATCGATTTGAAGATGTGATACGATTTGAAAAAATTAAAGGATTTAGTAGGATGGTAAAATGATTGGTATTGTTGGTAATGGATTTGTTGGAAATGCAGTCTACCAAAACTTTAGAGACAAGGTAACTACTAAAGTTTACGATGTAGATAAAAATAAATCTTTTAATACTCTTTTAGAAGTATTGGAGTGTGATTATATTTTTGTCTGTCTTCCAACCCCAATGAAGTCTGGTGGTGAATGTGACTTGACAATTTTGGATGATTTTTTTGAATCAGTTCCAGATTACATAGCAGGCACTTTAATTATTAAATCTACAGTTCCAGTTGGAACAACTAGAAAGTATTCCGAACGTCATAATGTAATTCATAATCCAGAGTTCCTAACAGCAAGAAATGCGGTTCAAGATTTTGCTAACTCTGAGAGAAATGTGATTGGTGGAGATATTGAACTTTGTAGAGACTTTGCAAAAATCTTCTCTAAATGTTTTCCAAAAATTAATAATATCCTAGTCTCCTCTGATGAAAGTGAGACTATTAAATATTTTTCTAATACATTTCTTGCATGTAAGGTAGCATACTTTAATAAGATGTATGACTTTTGCGTAGCATCTGGTATGGACTATGATATGGTATGTGATGCAGTAATTGCTGATAGTAGGATTGGAAGATCTCACACTCAAGTCCCTGGTATTGACAATGATCGTGGATTTGGTGGAACTTGTTTCCCCAAAGATCTTAACTCCCTGGTAGTCCAAATGGAATCTAAAGGTGTCAATGCAGACATGCTGAAAGAAGTCTGGAAATACAATGAACAAATTAGAAAAGTAATTGATTGGCCTGTAACATGAAAGTATTAGTCACTGGACATAGAGGATTTATTGGAAGATACGTTTTTTCTGATTGGAGAGAACAGGTAGGATATCTTGCTCATGGACTTGATCGTCCTGATGATATTTCAGACTTCAGAGGGGGAGATTATGATCTAGTCATTCATCTTGCAGCATGGGCAGATATTCGTGAGAGTCTGGAAAAACCGGAAGAATATTATAATAATAATGTAGTTAAAGCAAAACCCATCTTTGATTGGTGTGGTGAAACTAATACTCGTCTTTTATATGCATCTTCAAGTGCTGTTGATGATAAGTATTGGGAAAATCCATATGCCATGAGTAAGTGGATTAATGAACAGATGGCACCACCAAATTCTGTGGGAATGAGGTTTACTACAGTCTATGGCCCGGATGTTCGTCCTAATATGATGTATGGACTTCTTAGAGATAAAAAAGCAACATATGTTACTAATCATAAGAGAGATTGGATTCACGTAAAAGATGTGTGCCGTGCTATTAGGTATCTTGCTTCAAGCGATATTACTGGAGTAGTCCCTGTTGGATATGGTGAGTCAGTTCCAGTTAGGAAACTAGCAGAGAAGTTTGGTCAGGGTGATTTGCCTGTGAAAGAGATTACTCCCGGAGAAGCAATTGATAATGTTGCCGACATCAGTATCTTGACTAGTGTTGGATGGTTTCCTACAATAAATATTCTGGATACTGTCTCGACCGATGACAACGCCTAACTGGCAACACCACTCCAAGAAAGAGCAGAAAAGAAAACTAAAACCACAAGCAATGAGAGCTAGGCGTGAAGCACTGCGCCAGTTTAAAAAGCAGCACATGGGTCGTCGTAAAGGCGACCTTTCGTCGTATCATGGCCACATACAAAGAAGAACACATGGCAGTCTCCCACGAAATCAAATCTCAACTTGCCAAACTGCTTGCTACTGAGGATCTGGTAGTTGAGCATGAGAAAGTTAAGACTGCTCAATTTAATGTGCATACTCGTGTTCTGACTCTTCCCATGTGGGAGAAGGCAAGCAACACCGTCTATGATCTCTTGGTTGGACATGAGGTTGGCCATGCACTCTACACACCCGATGAAGATCCTCCGGTGGGTATTCCTCATCAATTTGTGAATGTCGTTGAGGATTGTCGTATTGAAAAACTGATGAAGCGTAGGTACATGGGTCTTTCCAAGACTTTCTATCGTGGATATCAGGAACTAAATGAAGAAGACTTTTTTGAAATTGGGGGAGAAGATCTGACTACTTACAATCTTGCTGATAAGATTAATCTAAATGCTAAGGTTGGTAATTTTGTAAAGATTCAGTTTTCTGAAAAAGAGAAGGAGATCGTTGATATGGTTCATGCTTGTGAAACCTTTGCAGATGTTGCAATCGCTGCAGAGACTCTGTACAAATTTTGTAAGC
>Ga0181377_1000483_pt1 | contig 14827 bp, 14 predicted proteins | sample LowvirmetaG_9_FD_130160 | JGI IMG/M metagenome (GOLD analysis project Ga0181377, IMG submission 130160) | Marine viral communities from the Subarctic Pacific Ocean - Lowphox_13 viral metaG | ecosystem: Environmental > Aquatic > Marine > Oceanic | place: Subarctic Pacific Ocean | collected...
AAGGAGAAGGCGCTGAACGCCCGGCTCGACATGTCGGACACGACACGTGTATTTGGAACAGTACTGCCCGTCTGGACGGAGGGGCTCGAAGATACTGTCCGCGTATGGGTCAGGGAGTTGAGATCATCATGAAGGGTATCATTCTGGCAGGAGGGGCCGGCAGCCGCCTGCACCCTGTGACGCGCGGCGTCTCCAAGCATTTGCTGACGATCTATGACAAACCGCTGATCTACTATCCCATCGCGACGTTGATGCTGGCCGGCATTTCCGAGATTCTGCTCATTTGCACGCCGGAGCACAGCCAGTCCTACAAGAGTCTCCTGGGAGATGGCGGGCAGTGGGGGGTATCCATTTCCTATGCCGTTCAAGCCGATCCTAATGGGCTCGCGGAAGCCTTTCTCATCGGACGTGATTTCATTGACGGCCAGCCCTGTGCCCTGGCGTTGGGCGACAATATTTTCTATGGCGCCGGCCTGTCCGGACAGCTGCAGGAGCTTGCGAGACTGGAGCATGGCGCCGCTGTCCTGGCCTATCAGGTGAGCGATCCCCAGCGTTTCGGCATTGTCGAGCTGGACGCCGACGGCAAGCCGCTCTCGCTGGAAGAAAAACCCGAAAAGCCGCGCAGCAACTGGGCCATTCCAGGCCTCTATTTCTACGGCCCGGACGTGGTTCAGGTCGCCGAACAGGTTACACCTTCCGCGCGGGGCGAGCTTGAGATCACCTGCGTGAATGAGACCTATTTCAAGCGGGGCGATCTCAGGGTGAGCCGCCTACAGCGCGGCACGACCTGGCTTGATGCAGGCACGTTCGACAGCATGCTGGAGGCGTCGCATTTCGTTCAGACGGTAGAGAAACGACAGGGATTGAAGGTGGCCTGCCTGGAAGAAGTCGCCTGGCGCCGCGGCCTGATTACCGACGCGGAGATGCGTGAGCGCGCAGGCGAGTTCAAGAACGAGTATCGCGACTATCTCCTGGGCTTGCTGGACACGCGCTCCTGAACCAGCCTATCTCCAAAGGGTAGCGGAAGGTTCGCAAATGGCCAGTTATGACCTGAAAGACATCGAAGCCCGGATTGAGGCCAGTCTGGCCGAGAAGGGCCCCCGGCTCGGCAAGGAGCTGGCGCAGGATTTGTACGATGTGCCAAACCTTGCTCTGTGGCAGGCCTGTTACCAGAGCCGTAAGCTGCACGTGTCCCATTTCGCCAGTTATTACCTGCGCTTCGACATCACGCGCGACGATCAGGTGCGGCTCAGCCCGTCCATCCTGCGGGATTTCCTGTCATTCACCCTGTTCGGCCTGCCGGGGCAGCGGGACAAGATGATTGAACGACAGGGCACCTTGTCAAACATGCACCGGGAAATCAGCCGCGAGAAACTGTCGGTGGCCCAGGCCGTGATGAAGCAGGTTTTCGTGACGCTGGGCCGCGATATCCGTAGCCAGCTCTGTGCCTTCATTGCCGGGGATCTGGCTTACTATCTTGCGCACAATGAACCCCGCGAACACGTGGCCAGCGGCGAGATGGTCAAGGGCTCTGACATTGATATCATCATCATCCTCAGTGAATCCCTGCCGGACGATGTTCAGGAGCGGATCGACACGGAAATGACCGCGCTGAAGAATTTCTACCTGCGCCATCCGGAGTACCGGCACGAGATCGATTTTATCTGCAAGCGCAAATCGGTAATGGAGCGCCAGTTCCAGTATTCCGATATTCACGACAAGATCGCCAGCAAGATTGCCTATGAATCCATGTTTCTTGGCGGATCGCTGACGCTGTATATGGAAGTGCGCGATGCGATGGTCCGAACCGGCGTGGACCGGCTGATCGAGGCTGATTTCGACCACGCGCTGAAAGACCGGAAATATGCCATGCACAAGCTGCTGGAAGCGCATAATGACACGATTGATGAAGAGACGCGGTCGCTGTTCTATTTCTCTCAGGAGCGGGTCGAGTTTTCCTGACAAACTGAGGGAAATGTTTGCCCCTTCTTTATCTTTCGGGTGAAATATTTCTTTCAAACGCCAGGCGCGGGAAAACAACGTGCCGCTCTGTGAGGAATGTGCATGAGCCTGCTTCGTCCCAAAAAGCACGTAAAACCTGTCCCGCGCTCCCTTCTGGCGATTGCCATGCTGAGCGTCTCCGTGGTGGCGCTGGGCGCCTGTGCCGGCGGGGGAGGCGGGAGCAGTTCCGCCGTCACGCCCTTGCCGCCCCCACCTCCGCCGCCTCCGCCCCCACCCCCGCCTTCGAACCCGTTCCCGGATTCGATTGCCGCGCCGGAACAGTTCGAAACGCGCGAATATAATGCGACCGTTGGGTTGCCGATGATTGGCGCGTCTGCCGCCTACGCGATCGGCGCGACCGGGCAGGGCCAGACGGTGGCCGTGATTGATACCGGGACCGAGTCAGATCATCCGGACCTTCAGGGCGCCGTCGTGCAGATGTTCGATGTCTGCGCGGATACAGTCTGTTCCGGCTATGACGATGCGGGCGACCGGGTCACGATCACGCGCCAGCCCGATGACATCGACACAGGCGGCCATGGCACGCTCGTGACTGGTGTGATTGCCGCGCGTCGTCAGGACGATTTCAACAGCACGCTCGACGACAACACCTTCAATGGCATTCAGGGTACGGCCTATGAGGCGTCCGTCATCGACATTCGCGCAGATTCCCCCGGCAGCTGCGCCCGCACCGGCGAAGACGAAGGCTGTGTCTATAATGATGATGCCTTGGTCCGGGCACTCGAATATGCGGTGGCGCAGGGCGCCACGGTCATCAACATGTCTCTGGGCGGTGAGATCGACAGCGATCCGAGACTGGAAAATGCGGTACGGGCCGCAGCAGCTGCTGGCGTTCTGGTCGTTATCTCGGCTGGCAATGACGCCGAACCGGCCGGAACGGACGAGGATGGTAACGCCACAGAAGCCGTAGGCGAACGTCCGACCGAACCCGCCTATATCGCGGGCGAAGCCTCCTCGCTCGGGCGCGTAGTGGCCGTGGGTGCGGTGGACCCAAACGGCAACCTCTCTGATTTCTCCAACCGGGCCGGCACGTCTGCGCAGAATTTCTACCTGCTCGCGCCGGGAGAGGACGTCATCTCGACCGGGCCGGACGATGATGTGGCACTGCCGGGGGATCCGACAAATGATGCTGACAATGAGGGCGACTATTATCGGATATCCGGAACGTCGTTTGCGGCTCCCTATGTGGCCGGCGCGCTCGCGCTGCTTCTGGATGCGTTTCCCAATCTGCAGTCACAGCCGGAAGTAGCGTTGCAGATCCTGCTGGATACGGCCACGGACTATGTGGACACATCTGCCGACATCATCACGGGCGAGGCCGCTGGCGTCGGCACGGACAGCGTGTCCGGCGTGGGCCTGATGAACCTCGAAGAGGCCTTCCGGCCCCAAGGCCAGCAGAACCTCGATTTCGGCATGGAGAAGGTCAGCTTTACCGAAGCGCTTGCGCCGAGCGGCGGGGCCTTTGGGGACTGGGCTACCCATTCCGGCGCATTCAACAAGCTCGTCTTCCAGGACAAATACCAGCGCGGCTTCCGCCTGAACGCGGACGCGATCGCGGCCACCTTGCCACAGGATACGCTGGGCTCGAGGCTCGTGAATTTCGAGACGCGGGCCGACTGGGCGGCGGGAGATTCCTATGCCGTGAATGCCGGCGGCATGTCGTTCAGCTGGGCACAGGCGCGGCTGCAGGATGATCCGACGGCGCCCTATCAGGAAGATCCGCAATCGACCTTCCAGATGCGCTACAGCTTTGGCGAGAGCCAGGTGGAGCTTGGCCGGGGCGGGTCCCTCACGCATCTGGCACCGGACATTTCCCTGCTCAACGAGCCGGGCGTCGGCAATGCCTTCTCGACCGGCGGCGCCTGGGCAAAATTCAGCCATGCCGTGACGGACGATCTTGTGATGGACATTTTCTCTGCCGAACAGGGCGGACGCAGCCAGTCCGGCTTCATGTTTGGCCGCGACGCACATCACTGGTCCGTACGCGTCGGCGCATCCTTCATCGCGGATGAAGACACGGCCCTCGGCGGTACGCTGCAGGACCGCTTCGGCGCGCAGGACCAGACAGAGATGACGGCTTACTCACTGGAGAGCGCATGGTTTGCCGGGGCTGGCTGGATTGTCTCTTCGGGACTGGAACTTGCCAGCGTCGACCTGCCCGGCGTGGACGCCGAAGACATCTGGACCAGTCGCTGGTCGGTTGGCGCAGACCGCGCGCTCGGCGAAGGGCGGGTGCATTTCATCATGGCCCAGCCGCGACGCGCGGAGACAGGATACCTCAATCTTGACGCCCCAATCGGGGTGGACATGAATAGCCAGTTGATCCGCAGCCTCGTGCAGGCGGACCTGACGCCGAGTGGTCGCCAGATCGATTTCGAGACGCGCTACACATTCGGACTGATCGACACATGGTCGGGCGAGGCTGCGGCCGTGGTCTCCACATCGCCGAACCATATTTACGGAGCCGATGACCAGGAGGCGCTGTGGATGCGGTTGTCGACGCCATGGTAGGCAAGACATCCTTCCTGTCGCTCGCGTGCGGGCTGGTCCTGTCTGGCTGTGCATGGCTGCCTTTTGGCGGCAATTCGTGCCCGGAGATCACCGATGCGTCAGCCTGGATCAATCGGATGCCCGGCCCCGGCCAGTCCGGCGGAAAGCTGCACGTGGTCGTGCGACTGGCAGATGACCAGTCCTGGAAGTTGAGCCCCGTTCCGACGGAGGAAGAGGGCCTGCTCGTGCTGAGCCTCTCCGAAGGTGGCCCATCCGTTGCCGGAACAGCTGCCTATCAACAGTCGCGCAAGCCCTTGCCGCAGCGGATCAAAATAGAATGCCATGGCATGGCCGTGGTGTACATTGTAGAGATCATAACTGTGTTCTAGGCTACCAAGTCTAGTTCACCAGCAAAGCGAAATCGATGTTTTCGCCCTGTATGCCAACTTTCCAGGAGCCGTTTTCCCACGAGGCCAACAGATCTTCGAAGATCATCTTGGAATCATAGAGCAGGTGGCCGATCATCCTCATGCCCGATGGCATCGATGAGAAGCTGCCGGGTAACCGGACCGACCATGTCCTCCACCTGCCTGACGCATAAGCGATTGCCATGCCGATCCCGTTGCAGTTGCTGGACTATTTCGGTGCTGGCCGAAGGGGTGCGGATGTGGACCAGCCGAGCGTTGGCAATGGGTTATAATAATGATTACAAGGCCTACCCTGCTGACCCTGCTGACCCTGCTGGATGAATCCACCCAATAGGAGCGGCAATATCCGGAAGGCCGAGCATGCCCCTCCCCAATGCTGCTGCAGACAGATCCCGTGACGTCCCGAAATTGGCGCTTTGGAAGGCTGGTTTACCAAAGCTTTATCAGATGAGGTCTGTACGGCCGCGTTTTTTCAGGGCTTCGATGACAAGCTTCACATCCTGCGCTCTGGATTTCGGCATCACGAGAACCGCGCCATCATGGGCTGCGATCACCAGATCCTCGACGCCCAAAGCTGCGACAAGCGTGTCGTCATCCGTGTGCACGATGCAGTTCTTTGCATCGATCAATACCGGACCGGATTCCTTAGGTTCGAGATGCAATTCTCCAAAAGCCGGCCAAGTGCCCACATCGCTCCAGGCGCACGATATAGGCCCGACAACAGCAGCCTTTTGCGTATGCTCCATGACGGCATAATCGATCGAAATGTCGCGGATCTTCGAGAAGAGCGGTTCATCAATATGAAGAATTGAATTGGTCGCCTCAGTTGCATCGAGCGCTTCAGTCGCGCCTGCCAGCACGTCAGGTGCATGGGCCTTCAGCTCGGCCTGCATCAGGCTTGCGGGGAATAGAAAGATGCCTGCGTTCCAAGAATAATTCCCATCCGCCAGATAGGCCATGGCTGTCGCTTGGTCCGGCTTTTCGCGGAACGCGTCTACGGCAAAGGCTGACGTACCAATGGCTTCGCCGGCCTTGATGTAGCCAAAGCCGGTCTCGGGGCCGCTGGGCGAGATGCCAAACGTTACAATACGTCCCTTCTGAGCAATTTCGACCGCATCGGCGACCGAATTGCGAAACGCTGACGGTATACCGATGAAGTGGTCGGCCGGCAGAAGAAGGATCAGGCCGTCAGGGTCCATCCTGCTGATATATTCCGTAGCGATGGCAGCGACGGCGGCAGTATTGCGGGCGCAGGGTTCCAGCAGGATTGCAAGCGGCGATATGCCCGCGTCTGCAAGCTGGCTCTGCACAAGGTCAAGATAGTTCGCATTGCTGAGGATGACCGGGTCGGCGAGGCTGGGGCCGTCATCCGCCTTAGCCACTCGTCTCACGGTTTGGCGGAAAAGCGATTCGCCGGAAAGGAGATCAACAAATTGCTTCGGCGTACGCGACGTCGAAACCGGCCAGAGTCGTGTGCCGGATCCGCCGCACATGATGACGGGATAAATAGTCATGATCTGCGCCACTCCTGCAGATATTAGTGAAGTCCCGCGATGGAATCACGAGAGCGGTCCTTATTTCAGAGCTATCGAAGGAAGGCTAGCCTTGTGCCGCGGGTCGTCCGTGCCCTTGCCATGTGCCACGTTCCGAAAGTGAGGTGAGCTTTGTCTTGGGTTTGGGGCAACCGTCCGGCCACACACTATGAATTTAGAGCGCTCACATACCCCGCGCCATCGAGATTGGCTGATATATAATCAGTGGCAGCCTGACCAATACGGCTTGCTGACCCCCGGTCCTTGTTCAGCTGTCTAATTGCTTCAATGCTCGCGTCCTCATCGACCTTTGCCCAGATGGAACCCTTTGGGGGCTTGTAGACTCCGTAGGGATCTTTGACCGCCTCCAACTGGTACGGGAGAGGCACTGAATTCTCCGCGTTCATGAATTCCATATTCCCAGACCATCCCGTGGCCATGGCAACCCGGCCAATCGACATGGCTTCGGCGAGGTGCAGGCCAAAGCCCTCAGAGCGGTGCGCCGACAACATCACATGATGCGAAGCGATCAGATTCCATCTGCTGTCATCGGAGAGTGATTCGTCGATGATCGTTATCGAATCGTCGCCGCGCACCGCCTCTGTGAGATCGCGGGAAAATTCGGGATATTCCGTTACATTGCGCAACTTGACCGTCAGGGACGTGTCATCTTTTTGCGAGAAAGCATTCCTGTAGATCCGTACAGCTGACAGCACGTTCTTGCGATGAAAAGAGGATCGCCCATCGGCCATGACCAGGCACCGCAAGGGGCCTGTGTCAAATCGGGCGGGCGCATCATCAGCGGTGAGTTCAGGCGCGCGAACCGGCAGGGCGACGGTGCGGATCGGTATGTCGATGAATGGACGAAAGGCCTCCGTTACAAATCGGCTGGGCGTCCAGATTTCATCAAGATGTTCGGCAATCGACAGCCATTCCTTAGGTGGCTCACTCAACTCCCAGGCCCAATATCCGATGATCCGCCAATTATGCCAGCGGCGCAGACCGAGGGTGTGAAGCGCGGTCCGCGTTTCAGGCGCATTGGTATGCAGGACAAGGGTTCCGCTGCTTGCGGCGGGCATCTGGTGCAGCGTGTCTTCGCTGTGGCCGTCTATCTGGTTGAGGGTTCCGCTGAGATCAACGGCGACAGGGTTATATCCCTGTTGTTTGAACGCCTGGATGCCGAGGCGGGCCGCCTGTCCCAATCCGTTGGCCGTTCTAAACATGCCCGCGATGACGAGGGGCTCGGATGGGTTGAAACCCTCTCGCTTGGCGTTGCCTCTCGGCAACATGGCAATCCTGATGTCACGTGCCGCTGCAGCGGCGGGAGGAAAGCGTCCGGCTATTTTTCGGGCGCTGCGGAACACCATGATTCGCTTTCTACTTTTACGCTACAGGCGAACTCGCCTTACAGGAAACACAGGTTTGAAGGTAGGACCTTATTGGGCGAATGGCCTGTTCTCGTCAAGCAAAGGGCTAACGGGGAATTCAGTGCCCGATCGCTCACTGCCTGCCGCCCTTTCCGGACCATTGACAAGGACGAAGGTTGTCAGGACAAGGGCACCACAAAATACAACTGCTACAGGAGCTCGTCAGAATGGCAGATCGGAAAACGGCCTTTATTACCGGTATTACAGGCCAGGATGGTGCCTATCTTGCGCAGCTTTTGCTTGAGAAGGGGTATCGCGTAACGGGCCTGGTGCGGCGCTCCAGCACGGCGGAAATAAATGACCTTCGCCTGAAATGGCTCGGCGTCGATAAGGACGTGGAACTGATTGATGGCGATCTGACCGATTTGTCCGGCCTGATCCGCACGACCAAGGACATTCGCCCAGACGAGATATACAACCTTGCCGCGCAGTCATTCGTGAAATCTTCATGGCAGCAACCGCTGCTGACGGGACAGGTCACCGCTATTGGCGTGACGAATATTCTGGAAGCCATGCGGATCGAGGCACCTGAAGCGCGTTTCTATCAGGCCTCGTCCTCCGAGATGTACGGATTGATCCAGGAAGACATGCAGTCTGAGACGACCCCATTCTATCCGCGCTCGCCTTATGCTGTCGCAAAGCTGTATGGGCATTGGATCACGATCAACTATCGTGAGAGCTTCAACCTGCATGCTTCGCGCGGCATCCTCTTCAACCACTAATCACCGCTGCGTGGGATCGAGTTCGTGACTCGCAAGGTAACCGACGGTGTGGCGCGTATCAAGCTCGGCCTGGAGAAGGAATTGCGTCTCGGCAATATCGACGCAAAGCGCGACTGGGGACACTCCAAGGACTATGTCCGTGCCATGTGGCTGATGCAGCAGCAGGATGTCGCCGACGATTACGTGATTGCTACAGGTGTGACCACAACCGTTCGGGACATGTGCCGTATTGCCTTCGAACATGTTGGCCTCAACCTTGAAGACCATCTCGTGATCGATCCGGACCTTTTCCGTCCTGCCGAGGTGGACGTGCTGCTCGGTAACCCCGCTAAAGCAAAAGCTGCGCTGGGATGGGAGCCGGAAATCACGCTCGAGCAGATGATCGTCGAAATGGTCGAGGCTGACCTGAAACGTCTTGGCTAAAGCGATCTTTGCGCTTGAACCAGTAAGTGGTAGGCGGGCAAGGCATGACATTTAGCAGTCAGGACAAAATTCTGGTGACAGGCGCTGCAGGCTTTGTTGGCAAAGTTTGCATCGATGCCCTGCTGCAGGATGGTCGCCATCCTGACCAGATCTTTGCCCTAAGCCGGCACAACGAGCAGTCGGCCGCGCGCGGCGTCAATTCGGTGAAGGGTGACATCCTTGATCGCGCAGGCATGCGCGACATCATTGCCGAATTGCAGCCCTGTGCGATCATCCATCTGGCTGCGATCGCCGAGCCTGCCAAGGCGCGCGCCGATCATGATGGCGCATGGGCGGTTAATTTTGACAGCATCAGGCATCTCGCAGAAACGATCCTGCACGTGTCGCCCAAGACGCGGCTGATCTTTTCCGGCAGTGCCGAGGCCTATGGCGCATCGTTCAACGATTCGCCGGGCCCCATCGATGAGTTTGTCCACCTTCAGCCCGCGACGACGTATGGTGCAACCAAGGCGGCGGCGGATATGCTTCTGGGGCAAATGGCGCAAGACGGCCTGCGGGCTGTTCGCTTTCGGGCGTTCAACCATACAGGCCCGGGCCAGGCACCGGCATACGTGGTGCCAGCTTTTGCCGAGCAGATTGCCCGTATCGAGGCGGGTCTTCAGCCACCTGTCGTGAGTGTCGGCAATCTTGAAGCCAAACGGGACTTTCTGGACGTGAGGGATGTGGCCGCCGCCTATGCGCGTGCGGCTGATCCTGTAGCCGATATAGACGGTTCGGTCTTCAATCTGGCCTCTGGAGAGGCTCGCTCGATCCAGTCCATTCTGGATGCGCTGATTGGCATGAGCAATAAGCAGATAGATGTGGAGACCGACCCGAACAGGCTGCGCCCGAGCGATGTGCCATATGCTGCGGGTAGTAATGTGCGTATCTGCAAGGAGCTCGGTTGGGCGCCTGCGCATGATTTTGAGGAAACCCTGCGCGACACCCTGACGTTCTGGCGAGAGCAGTTTGTTTCCTAGGTACTGACGCGCCGTCTGTCGAAAATAGCGGCCCTTATCCTCCATCTTCACGCGCCGGGTCACGTTGGGGGCCATACTGTGTCCCAGTAATGGCTGGTGGTGCAGGGCTTTGCTGTGGCCAGGGTTAAGGGTGGGAATCCGACGTGAATGTCATGAGGGCTAGGGTGGTCCTGAACCGACAAGGAAGCCCGAACCATGGACCACACGCCAAATCTTCAGCTTGATTATCTCCTGCCAAATCAGGCCCAGCGACATGTGACCGTCAACGAAAATACCCGGCGGCTCGATTCTCTGATCCAGCTGGCCGTTTTGTCGGCCTCGGTCGGCACGCAGCCAACATCGCCCGGGGAGGGGGACCGCTACATCCTTCCCGTTGGCGCGAGCGGCATGTCCTGGGATGGTTTCGCTGCTGGTTCCGTCGTCAGTCTCAATGACGGCGTCTGGATTGCTCATACCCCGACACCGGGCTGGCTTGCCTATGTTGTCGATGCTGAGGAAATTGTCGTTTTCGAAGTAGGGCAGTGGGGGCCACCGCGTCGCATGGGCATCAATGGCGCGCCGGATTCCTCAAACCGGCTTACGGTCCACAGCGACGCCGTGCTGTTCTCTTACGATAGTGGAACGCCCGAGGCCGGGAATGTGCAGCTGAAGCTGAACAAGGAATCGGTCGGCCAGACGGCTTCCCAGCTGTTCCAGACGGGATTCTCCGGACGCGCCGAGCTCGGTCTGGCAGGCAGCGATGATTTCCAGATCAAGGTCAGTCCTGACGGTAGCGACTGGGCCAGCGGAATGTGCGTCTCGTCTGCTTCAGGGTTTGTCGGAGTCGGGATCACGGCGCCATCCGTGCGGCTTGACGTGAACGGGACCATACGCTCGGCCAGCCCGGCCGGTCAGCCGCACCTGACCAATGCAGACAGTGACACCATTCTGGGCCCGGGCGAATCTATCGACATTCTCGACTTCAGTGGGCTGATCTTCGTGGTCAACATGACGACCGGCGGGCTCGCCCAGTATATATGCGGCGGCGGAATGACCGAGACGGTGGCTTCAGTGACCAGCCTGCCCGGGACGCTCAGCTTTGCAAGCTCGCCAAACCGCTATGTTTTCACGAATACGACCGATGGAATCAGTGCTTTCAGGTTTCTTCTCCTACGCGCGCGTGACGCTGCCTGAGGTTGGGAATTACCACTAGCAGGTCATGGCTATTGTGACTGACGGTCACGTGTTAAGCCTCTTCCGGTTGACGGGTATGCTTCAGTGTTGTTGGCAATTACCGATTGAGAATATGACCGGAGCGCTGGCATGACAAAAACCGCTAATGAGCATTCCATGCAGCCATCCCACGATGTCAGCTCACCCGACGGGGGAAAGCTCCGTCCTCTCGTGGTCGATATAGACGGCACGCTCGTACGGTCTGATTTCTTCTATGAGTGCCTGCTTCAGTGCGTTAAGCACAAGCTATGGACGATCCCGGCGCTGATCTTCTGGGTTCTTCGCGGCAAGGCTTATCTTAAAGCTCGGCTGTACGAACATGGCGGTGAATATGTCAGCCCTGACTTCCTGCCTTACCGGCCTGAAGTCCGCAGGTTTATTGAACAGGCAGCGCAAGCAGAGCGCCCCATCATTCTCGCTTCCGGCTCTGATGCCCGTTTCGTTGACAGTGTGGCGAAACATTTGGAGCTGGAAGGGCCACACTTTGGGTCTTCAGGTGGCGTAAACCTGACATCCTCGCGCAAGGCGGAGAGGCTGGTGAGATCCTTTCCCGATGGATTTGACTATATCGGCAATTCATCAGCGGATATCGCTGTCTGGAAGGCTGCAGGCGTGCGCTATGGGGCAGGTGTATCAGGCGGCCTCGAACGCCGTGTTATCAGCAAAGGTATGACGCTTGAACGCCTGACGCCGCCAGAGAGAATGCTGAAGCCGATGATCAAGGCGCTGCGGTTGCACCAATGGGCCAAGAACCTTCTCATCTTCACTATTTTTGCGATCACCTATCCCGCCTATGGTTTGGGGCCACTGCTGGAAACGGGCATCGGTTTCGTGCTCCTGGGTATGGTGGCGAGCGGAACCTATGTCATCAATGACCTGCTCGATATTGAAGCGGACAGGCGCCACGCCACGAAGCGAGACAGGGCCCTTGCCTCCGGCGCGCTTGCGGTACCGGTGGCGCTTGTACTGGCACTTAGCCTGATCGCGATTGCGCACGTTGCGGCCTATTTTATCGCGCCGCTTTTCTGTCTCGCGATTGCTGGTTATTGCGCGCTCACATTGTCCTATTCGTTCATACTGAAGCGCTTCGCAATCGTCGACGTCTTCTGCCTGGCTTCGCTGTTCTCGCTACGTGTGATCGCGGGGGGCGCGATCATCGCTGTGGCGCCAAGCCCCTGGCTATTGTCATTCATGTTCTTCTTCTTCCTGTCCCTGGCGCTGGCAAAGCGCGTGGTCGAACTGAACAGGAAGCGGGATACGGTGCCCCCCGCACAATGGGGGGAAACGCTCGCCGGCAGGGGCTACTCGGTCAATGACCGTGACTTTGTGATCAGCGGCGGACTGGCGACGGCGGCGCTGTCGCTGAATGTGTTTTTCATCTATTCGCTGCTGTCCAACATCACGCTTTTCTCGTCACCCTGGTTTGCCATGCTGGCCGGCGTTGTGCTCGCCTTCTGGCTGCTTCGCATGTGGTATCTGGCAGTGCGCGGCGACATGCATGACGATCCGATCTATTTCGCGGTCAAGGACTGGCTTAGCGTTGTGCTTGGCGTGATCCTCTTGGTGCTCGTGATCGTTTGATTAGGCGTCAGCGGCATTCTGGGCCGCTTTGAAAACCGTCACGTAAGCGTCTGCAAAGCTGCGCGCCTGCATATCCAGTGCGCGTTCGGCAACAGCTTTGCGGGAAAGAGCCCTTCGCTGTTCAAAGGCCTTACGGAAGGCGTTTGCCAGTCCCTCAGCATCACCCGGCGCCGCGAGGAAGCCAATACCTGTGGTGCGGACTGTCGCCCGTACGCCGGGCATATCGGAGGCGACCGGTATGGCGCCAAAGCCCATGGCTTCGACCTGCACCATGCCGAAGGCCTCAAAGCGGTTCACGCTGGGCAGGGCAAGAATATCGATGTCGCCATAAAAGGCCTCAAGGGCATTGTCATCGAGCTTGCCCAGAAGCTCCACTCGATCGCCAAGCCTGTCTATCTTCGACTTTACGTCGTCATAGATCGAGCCGCCGGCAACCCCTGCAAAATCCCCGACCAGCATCAGCTTCACGGGCAGGTCAGAGAGGTGCGCCATGGAATCAATCAGCACATCAATGCCCTTCTCCTTAACGAAGCGTCCGACAAAACCGATCCGTATCTCGTCCGGTGCGACACTTCCTGGTGCGTCCGGCAAGCTGTTTACGGAGTTCAGCGCGCGTTTGCCAAAGCGGTTCGGTGGCCAGACTTCGACCGTTTTGGCGGTATGAGGCCGCAGGAAAGGCGACGATTCGGCGTAGTCCAGGCTGAGCGTTGCAACCTGGTCTGCTTGCTTCAGAGCCCTCGCACACGAACGGCGCACGCCCCACACGGCCAGTTTCGACAGGAGCGACCCTTCATAAGCCATGTCGCACTGATAGGTCAGTGCCAGCGGTTTGGAGGTAAGTGCCGCGAGAAGTGAGGATTCCAGCATCGGCAAGTGCAGGTTCACGACATCAGCCTGCTTTTGGAGACGCCTGAATTCTTTCAACAGCGCGGGTGACAGATATCCCTTATCGAGCCGGAACAGGATCGGGGCCCGAATGATCGTGTAGCCATCCACCACTTCCTGTTTCGGCAGGTCGGACTCGTGTTGCCCGGTCAATATCGTAACTTCATGCTCCCCAGCCAGAGCCTCCGCAAGCGAGCGCGCATACTCACTGACGCCGCTGACATAGGGATAGAAATAATTGAGTACAATCAGTATGCGCATTTTGTTATGACTGGGAAACCAGCGCTACTCCAATGATAATGAAGAAGATTCCCCCCCAGCGCATTAGGCTGACGGATTCTTGAAGAAAGAAGATCGCAAATATGGGGGTGATGACATAGACGACCGCAAGAAGGGGCTGAATCTTGCTCAAGTCATGGGCGCGCAGCAGGTAAATCCAGATGCCAATCGGCAGAATATAGCACACCAGGCCGAAGAGCAGCTGAAGGTTGAAGGCGGCTGTCCGTGCCATCGGCCATAGGCCTTGATCCAGCACAACTGCCGATGCACCGCGCTTCAGCCAGATGCCCCCAAAGGCTGTGAGCGTCGACCCAAAGAGTATTAGAAGATATGTCCAGGCGGTCATTCGGCTCGCTCCAAAATCAATACAATGTTCTCACCATCCCCTGACTTCAGAAGCGGCCGGGCGAGCAGAAACTGAATACCGGTGCGCGCGAGGCGAAGCGAGTCAAATACCGCACGTCCTGCCAGGGTCTGCGCATAGGGAAAGTCATAGAAACCATCAGCAAAGGTCTGCACGGGCTTTAGCCCCACGGACCTGAAGAACGCCTGCCAGGCGTCATGGCCCTTCAGGTTTATGTGGGTCGGATCGGTGAAGGCACTCCAGCCTTCGCGCTTTGCCAGATGGGCCGCGCCATCGAGATCCGGCATGACAAACATGAAGCGGGCTCCCGGCCGGGCAATGCGATCAAATTCAGCAAAAATTGCGGACAGGGCGTCATCTGGAATATGTTCCAGCACATGCAGCGCGACAATGCTTGAGACGCTGTCTGTCTCCATCGTCGACAGGTCCTCGACGGCGATCGC
>Ga0181377_1000485_pt1 | contig 14816 bp, 27 predicted proteins | sample LowvirmetaG_9_FD_130160 | JGI IMG/M metagenome (GOLD analysis project Ga0181377, IMG submission 130160) | Marine viral communities from the Subarctic Pacific Ocean - Lowphox_13 viral metaG | ecosystem: Environmental > Aquatic > Marine > Oceanic | place: Subarctic Pacific Ocean | collected...
CATTCTAAATAAAAGTTGGTTCTTAACTCTTAAAAGACTATATTGTATATATGAATGTAGCAGTATTAGTAGAAATAATAAAAGAGACGGACAAAAATTGGCGATTCATATTTGAGTCGCCTTTGTACGATAAGATCGATTTCGTCTCCGGCCAGCTTGTCCAATTAGCGATCGAGGATCCTATTGAGAAAGGCTATTACCATAAAAGAAATTATTCAGTAGCATCTTGGCCGGATGGTACAAACAGGTTTGAACTTATCATAACCTATATCCCTGGAGGTTTATTCTCTGAGTTTTTGTTTAAAGAAGCAAAGGTTGGAGATGAATTTATTTATAGAGGACCGTTAGGAGTATTTACTCTTCCAAACTTACAGAAATTAGATAGAGATATTTACTTCGTAAGTACTGGTTCCGGAATAAGTCCTTTCAGATCTATTATGGGATGGATAGGAGAAAACTCAGATAAGATAGAAACTAAACAACTTAAATTATTCTTTGGTACTCGTACTGAAAAGGAGATTCTATACAGAGATGAAATGGAAGCCTTAGAGAAGAAGCTACCTAATTTTGAATTCATTCCTACATTATCTCAAGAGCAATGGGATGGTAAAACAGGATATGTCCATGAGCATTATCTTAAATTAATAGATGAGATGGATGAAAAACCTTTAGTATACTATTGTGGTTGGGATAAAATGATTAGAGAAGGAAGAAGTCATCTAGATGCTAGAGGATTTCAAATGACTAAAGATATAAGAGTAGAGATATTTGGATGAGAATAGTTTGGACTTATAGTAAAGATTATAAAAAAGGCAATAAAAATAACAAACTACCTCATGAGTATATTCAGTATTTATTTAGGAAAGCTATAAAGAGTGCTCCTGATACTTATACTAAGGTAATGTATACTGAAGAAGAAAACTTTCATTTATTTACAGATCTAGTAGATGCACTTATACCCAGAGAAAAGAAACCTTTTACTTTTTTAGCAGATTTAAAATTTGATGTAGCTGAATTAATGTCGGGTGAGTTTTTGATATCTGATGGAGATTTATTTATTGAAAAAGAACTTAAATTTAAAGTTAAACCAAAAATTGGATTTGAAGTTAAAGTTCAAAAAGATCATCCTACAGTATTAGAATATAAACAAATACTAATTGATGAAGGAATAACTAAAATACAACCTTTCTGGAATATAGAAAATAATTCATCAATAAATTTAGGATTAATGTATTTTAATGATGATAAAATTAAAGATGATTATATAAAAGAATTTAGGAAGGTACAGATTTTCTATAATAACTATATAGAACCTAAATATAAATTTAATGAGAAAGGTCTTCAATTTTCTACTTGTGGTTCACAGGTGTTTTCTATGCAGTACTTTTTAGATAAAGGTATTAAACCTTATTACTTTAACCCAGAAGCAAATATTACACATTTAGCAGCAGAAAGAAAAGATAAACTCTTATCAGAGTTTTATAAAAATAATGAAACACTAATTTAATGGAAGGACCTATGGCAGCTTTAGACCTTCTTAACGAGAAGGCATTTCAGCATATAAAAAATAACGTCGTCACTCAATTAACTTGTAGAAAAAAAGGTCTTACGTTTTGTGCTTTGACCGATATTTATAAGGGACAAGAGGTATTCCTACCTTGGGACGGACCAACAAGGGAATACAGCTTTATTGTAGATAGGATCGAAGAACTCCACGGAAACGTATTTGGCACCCTACTACGATACTTTGACAATCATTCTTTTAATGAAAAGGGTATTGTTAATTTTAAATTAGTGCACGGTGTTAACTTTGTAGTAGCACAACCTGAATGTATTTTATCCCCCGATGGAGAGGGTGGCAACTTAGAGTCAGGGACTATGAAGGCAAGATGGGATATTTTAGCCACAACAGAATTAAGTCTGTTTGAAGCTAATAGTAGACCTCTTTTGTAATACTATGCGTAATTGATAATTGATAATATTTATAATAAACATTAATAAAACCCAAAAAGAATGAAAGGTACATTATTTTCAGCTGACTTTGTAAAAGACGGAAATGGCGATAGTAAGCTACTAGAAATAAACACTGATACAACTTGTATCGCTAGTTTAGCTTCCTCTATTGACTTTACTGATTTTTATTCAGTTCTTAGCGATAACTCAATCACAGACCTACAGGTAATTTACAAAGAATTTCAAGAACCAATTCTTGGAAGACTAGAAGCTCAAAAACCTGAAGGAGTAACAATCACAAAACATAAGGAAATCCATTCCTCTATTTATCCAACTGCAGTATCAGATGCAGCAGATAAATTTATATTAAGAATGGCCTACGACGAAAACGCATTACTAGATGCTATATATGCGAAGAATGATCACAACATACATTCGTTGTTTCATACATCAGCAGAATCAGCATCATTAGCAATACCAGTTAAATCTGGAGATATGTCTAACATAAACTATGTACTTAATGGACCAACAGAGCCAGACTTTGTTGTTAAGCCAGCAGTACCAACTAAATCAGGATTAGACTTTTATAAATTAGGAGGATCTACAGGATCTATCGAAGATAGAATTAATGAGTTTACAGCTTCAATTGATACCTCAGCTAATTTAATTACAAATTTTGTAAGTGACGGAACAGATACAGCTAAGTCAGTAAGATCATATCAAATCGTATATGGAGCTGATTTAGATATATCCTGGTTAGGTGCTTATACTATTGATGCTTTATTTACTCATACTCTAAGTTTAGTTTATGATGATAATAAAGTAGTTAATAAGTTACCAAACAAACACTACTACGAATTTGCAACAAATGATATTTCAGATAACGAAGGAATATATTACGAATCTAAAATTAGAAAAGAAGACGGAAATTACGATGTAGCAGAAGATGCAGTAGTTGGAACACTTTACGATTCTTTTTATGTTACTGGATCTCCAATGACTGATAACAGTCTTATATTAGACTCATGGTCTTTTGCAGGAGATACTCTACCTTCTGGTTCATATAGTACATCATCATCTCTACAGTCAAACACAGCTGTAACTATGGGTGACAATTCATTAAGAAGAATTACTCTTAATGACGGAGAATCAGTACTATTAGGAGGAGCTAACAGAGCATTAGTACACGATAATGTAAATAATGAAACTTCTTACTTAAGAGCTAGAGACATTAAACCAGACTTTAAATTATTTGATCAAGATGGTAATTCTAAAGTTGTAACTGCTCACGATATTATTATTGTAGACGAAGACTCAGATTCTAAAATTATAGAATTAGGAGTAGAAGAAGTAGATAACTATATTGTTAGTGGATCTAATACAATCATTCACAACGCACCTTGTTTTGCTGCTGGAACAAAAGTCAATATGGCTGATGGTACAGAGAAGAACATTGAAGATGTTGAAGAAGGAGATTGGGTAGTATGTTGGGACTTTGAGAAGAATGAATTCTCTAATGAAAAAGTATTAGTTACTTCTGAAACTGAAGACACTGAAGTAGTTGAATTATCTTTCAATAACTTTGGACATGACATTAAAATTTTAGCAACTAAAGATCACCCATTCTTTGTAGAAGGCGGTAAAGGTTGGGCATGTCAAGATCCTGAAGTATTAAAAGCTAAGACAGGTATGGAAGCTGCTCCATTAGAAGTAGGAGATTTAATCCTAAACGGAAAAGAAGGAGAAGTTTCTAAACTTACAGGATATACTTCATGTGACTTTACTATTCCAGTATATAACTTAGATAACGTATTCAAATATAATAACTACTTTGTATTTGGGATGTTAGTACATAACAGATTTATATTTTCTTGTCATACTTATGACAGTAGAGTAGAAATGGCTGACGGTACTACTAAAGCAATAGGAGACGTTAAAGTTGGAGATAAAGTAAAATCTATCAAAGACGGAATCGTAACAGAAGGTACTGTAACAGATCATCTTACTCACGTTACTAACGATGTAATGAGAACAATTAAAACTGCTAATGGAAATACAGAAATCAATCACCCAATCTTAGTAGATGGTGAATGGGTTGCTGCTAAAGAATTAGGAGAAGTAGAAAGTGTATTTGTTGATAACTTCTATAACCTAGAAATCGACGGAAACATTTCTGAAAGTGATCATAACTTTATCGTTGACGGAATGGTATCATCAGGATTAGGTGACAATGCGGAACTTAATGCTAAATACCAGAGACAACCTAAACAATTAACTAAACACTTATAATCATGCCAAATATTTATAAAGTAATCTCACAAGAAGATTATGCAGACAGAAATGCAGTATCTTTAACTGCTGACGAACAAACAGATGTAAGAGCAACTGTTACTAAGTTTGTAGAACTTTTCAAAGAAGCACACTTATAGGATAGTTAAATGATCTTAGAGCAAAAGGTTTTACTTACTCGTCAAGAGTGTCAAGATGTAATAGCATCAACTGAAGACATTTGGTTTCCTTCAATGTTAGGAAAGGATGAGTATAAACCTGAGCTCAGAAAAAGTTTTGTTCACAACAAGAGACCAAGAAAAGGAGAGGCCCTGTATGAATTTGTACAGAGAGGCCTCTCACTTGTTTCTGAGGAACTAGTAGCTGAAGAGTTATTAGTATCGATACTAAAATACGAAAAAGGTGGGTTTATATATAAACATAAAGATGATGTAACTACTGGCAAGGATGGGAAAGTTCAAGCTAGATACTACATGATATGTCTCCTCGACGATACTTTTGAAGGAGGGCAATTTATTGCTTATGATAACTCAGATAAAAGTTATAATTTAGATAAAGTAGCCGGTAATATACTTATTGGTGATCCTACAATGTATCATGAAGTTACAGAAGTCACAGAAGGAACTAGATATAATTTTATTTGTTTCGTCAAACAGGAACATTTAAAAAGTAAAAAAACTGTAATATGAAAAATATACTAATAATAGCATTACCGAGATCAGGAGGAACTTCTATTATGCATCAGTTAGCTGAAAAGCATAATTTAAAAGCAAGATTTGAACCTGAATTAACTCAATGGCCGGTAGTACCTAAAAACGACGTTACCAAAATTATTGTTGATAGATTCAGTATGGTAGATATTATTTCTATAGCTGAAAATTATGATAACATTATATTGCATAGTAGACATGATATAGAATCAACAGCTGAATCTTTAGCTACAATGCACCATCACTGGGGAGATGAAAGTCATGCTGAGAAACCATGGCATGCTGATTTACTCAAAGAAGTACCACAGTGGTATTTAGAGCAAACTAATCATAGAATAGTACATTGTCAATTACTAATGCATGTATTAAGTGATGAACTTAAAATACCTATTCAATATTATGAAGATCTATTTGACCTTAATTCGAAAGAAAGATTAAGAAAAGATTTAGATAGAACACTGTTATGAAATTAGAAGAGAGTTTTGTACATTATGGTAACATAGACGTTAAACCTTTCCTTAGTATACTTGAACAATTAACCAAAGAAGACTGGGACAGATACACGTTTAGACAGGATGATCACCCTTATCATGCTGCTACCAAGACTATACCTTTGATATATGATGAAGAGTTTACAGTAGAAAGAGGAAAAGAATCTTCTTTTTATCCATTATTTAAAGAATGCATAGAAGAAGTAGCTAGAAAATTAAATGCTGAGATAATTAGATTTGTTATAGTTAACTTACCAGCAGGAGAAAAAATTAAAAAACATTATGATAAAGCTAAAGATAGCTTTCATATACATAAAAGATTACATTTACCTTTAATTACTCATAAAGACGTTCAATTTAGTGTAGGAGACGAAACTATATGGATGAAACCAGGAGAGTTAATTGAGATAAATAATAATGGGCAGTTACATGGAGTGGAGAATAATAGCAATACAGATAGAATACATTGCATTATAGACTGGCATGATAAAAAGAGAGCAGTTATATGATAAAAATTATATGGACATACGATAAGAATGTATTTAGTGATGAAAATATTATTCGAAATAATAAAGCTTACTATAAAAGATCTATTATAGATGCTAAAATATTTGGACATCCAACAGAAATGTATTCCAACGATAGAGAATTTGAACATTTAGTTGATACATTCTACTATATTGATGACCCAATAATATTTTGGGATGAGTTTAAAATTTATCCACTATATGATCAAATAAATGATTTTGTATTATCTGATGGTGATATTATTTGGCATCAAGCTTTTAATGTAAATAAAAATGTAGATGTATTAATTGATAGTTATGAGGAATTTAACTGGAATACTTTATACGAAGTAGATGTTAATACTCTAACTTATCTAGAAATACAAGACGTAATTCCGGAATGGGATGGAAAAAGAAGAGCATCTTTCTGTACAGGAATACTATGCTTTAACAATAAAGAGTTTCAGAAACTATATGTTGATAGATACAATAAATTTAAATCCTTTGTAGACAAACATAGAAATATGTTAGATGTTAGTAAATGTACTGCAATAGGAGCTCAATACTTATTAGCAACTATAGCTGATGCAAAAGGGTATACTCATTATGCTTACTCTAAAACTCCTAGAGAGAATAACGGAATTTATACTCATTATGCTGGTAAGAAAAAGCATACAGATACATTTCTTCCTTTAACAGAAAAACATGTAATATAGTTGTTATTCTGATATAATCTTCTTATATTGATAGTTCACTAAAATGTTATACTATGGAATTATATTACATCCTTAAATCAAAATTAAATTTTAAACTTCTTCAATCAGTCGTAGAAGGAGGCTCAATCAAAGTCGGAGGTTACAATTACATCCAACTTAATTCTAAACCAAGGGGTCGATCTATTAAACAAAGACTACTCGGTCAAGACTCAGGAGATACTATTATTATTTATAACTAAAAAAAACCTCTATGAGGGAATGTAACGTTTGTAAAAAACCTAGAAAGGATTCAAAGTTTAAGAATGAGACTAAATTAACTTGTTCTAAATGTGAAGACAGGCCATGGAGAAAGTTCCTTAGACTTCTTGTTAAGGAACGTCAACTTACTCCTAAAGAAAGATTAGGTAACAGATTAGGTTATATGGGTACGGCATTCATTATGATGTCTCCTTATCTTCTTCCTTATGATAATATTGGTGCCTATACTTATATTGTAGGAGCAATACTATGTACTCCTCAGGTATGGTTAGCAAAGCAATGGAACTTAGTTATAGTAAATATCAACTTATTAATAGGTTACGGAGCATACTTATTTACTTAAAATAACCGTTGAAATAGTTGTTTTTCTGATATATTCTGCTTATATTAAGGTATATTAATTAAGGTAAAATAAAGGTTATGACAAAAATTGAAATTATTGACGAGATTATTGCTAAAAAGCAAGAACTATTATCTAAAGCTAAGAAGAAAGCTCTTAAGGTTAGAGATGATAGAAGAGATTCTTATTTCTCTGTTATTCAAAAATACTTCGGTGGTGAATTAAATACTGAATACTCTAGTGATGCTTATATTCTTAAGCCTAAATACGATGGAGATTCTAGTTTTGAGATCTTAAGACCTCATAATGAATATTCTTATGATAAAGAGTTAGGTACTGTTAGAATTGAAAGACCTTGGTCTTGGAGAGAAGAGAAAGGTGAAAAGCCTTCTATGAAAATTTCTACTTATAGTACTTCTGCTGGAGGTCCTTGGGAGTTAGAAAGATTTGCCGTTCTAGGTAAAGTTGCTTCTGTTATTCAAGACTTTCAAGATGATATTATTGCTGAGATGGATAGTATTACTGATTCTTATAAGGATAAGTATGATACTAAGTACAAAGAAGTAAGAACTTTAGAAGCTGATATTCAGAAACTTAGAGATGAAAAGAATAACTCTTACTTAGATACTGCTGAGAAGCTTTTAGAATCTAAAGAAGGTTTAAAGTTTGACGGTAGGAAGAAAGGTTCTATGGATTTAAGATGGGACTGGACTTTGAGAGGTATATCATCTGCTAAGATCTTAAGTAAAACTGCTTCAGGTAAATCAGCTGATGTTGAAATAAGTACTTACGGAGAAACTCCTAGAGTATTTGAGAAGGTAAGAATGACTAATGTAGAGAATCTACTTTGGCAGTATAGAGATTACGTATTAACTGCTGATAGTAAGTAATATGGCTCTATGGAATTATAACGGTGAGATAGTCTACTCTGACGGTGCCCTATCCATTTCGAATCCTGAGAGTGGATGGGCTACTCGCCATTATTATAAAGTACCCTTTACTAATGTAGGTAAAGGTGGGTTAGTAAATTTACCGACTGGTAGGTTTCATACTCCTTCTTGGATTAAGGTTCATGATAAAGCTACTCTTGATGATATCATAGTAGATAAGAAACCTTTTGAAGAGTTATTCGTAGAAGAGAAGAATGATCAGAAATGGTCCTTTAAATCTGCTTCTAGTGATAAAGAGTATACTGTTAGATATAATAAAAATGGTAACTTAAGTTGTGACTGTTGGGGTTATATCGCTCATAAGAGATGTAAACATATAAAGCAAGTAGAAGATGAATTGCAGAAAGTGTAATAATGAAATAAATCCTTTGAGGATAAAAGCTTTACCAGATACTAAAGTATGTGTTAAATGCTCTGATACTTCTAGATGGTACGTTAGGAATGTTATTTCCGGAAAGACTACCTATTGTGAAACTGAAGTAATAAAAGATCCTAATGTAGCTAAAGAAATGGCTTCTATGGATCGTAGAACTGGTTGGGGTTCCAACCTACATAAAGTAAATAGATAATATTATGATAGAATTTTTTAAACACTTAATAGGACTCTGCGGAGACCACTGGCACCCAAATGTCATAACCTTGATGGCCGGGTCTCCCGTAGTTCTAGCTACTGTGCACTATATAAAATGTAAATGTGGTGGATGGTTTAAACATACTAAAGACTGTAATGAGAAACATTAAGTATCTAATACTAATCTTATTAATAGCAGGATGTCAAAAAGAACCTCTTGAACCTATTATTCCAGTAGAGGATTGTAAATGTGATATTGTAGTTAATGGAAATGCAACAACTTCAGATGATAAATGTGAAACGGATTATAGTTCCTTAGCTAGTGGAGTTAATACTAAATCGTCTCATTATCAGCCTTGGAACATTCCATTTGTTGATACAGCAAAGAAGTTAAATATTAACTTACCAAGATATGGTCAATATACATTATGGTCTGCTTTTGGTAACTTTAATAATAATGATAAAGCTGATTATATCATAGCTACTGGAGGAGGACAATCTAGAGAAAATCCTGATAGAGGAGAGATTATTCTAGTTGTAGATGATGTAGTAGTAGTAGCATTTGAAAATCCTCAACTTCTAACTAGAAAAATATCTGTTGCAGATCTTAATAATGATGGATTAGATGATGTAGTACTATTCGGAACTGGACCAGATGTTGGTAATTCTTCAGGAGATATAACTACTTTAATTTATATGAATGCTAATAGTTATCCAAATGTTGAAACATTAGAACAAACTAGTGGGTACTATCATACTGGAGCTGTTGGTAAATTAACAGGAGATTCGTTAGATATACTACCTTTAAATATACAAGCGTTTACTCAAGAACCTCCATTGGCTTATCAGAAGTTTTATACAATGGTTAACGGTGATTGGGAAGCCAGAGAGACTAACATAACTAATTTACATATAGCTCGAACTTATCAAAGTGAATTGTATGATTTCGATGGAGATGGAATATTAGATCTTATCTTAGGAGGTCATGAATGGGAAGAAGAATGGATGTCTGGTGCTCCTGCTAGAGTTGTATGGGAAAATCATATACTGAAAGGATTAGGAGATGGTCAATTTGATGTTGATAATCCTATAGTATTACCTCAAATAATTAACTGGGGAGTAATTACAGATTTTGATATATACGATATTGATAGAGATGGAAACGTTGAAATTATAATTACTAGAACTACAGGTAGGGTAGGTAATACTTCTCAATTGATAGATAATGAATACTACGATGGTATTAAAGTACAGATACTTAAAGGTAATGGATTTAGTTGGTATGAGAGTCAAGTATTAGAATCTCCTAACATAATTGGATTACCTACTATGGTATGGGCTCATAAAACTACCTTCTATGATGTTAACGGAGATTGCTTATTGGATATTATTCCGGAAAGTGATAAACTTAACGCAGCTAGCTTTCCAGACTTTAATACTATTAGAGGAGTTTATTATGAGCAATTAGAGAACGGACAGTTTAATCTAAAATACAAACAATAATGAGTATAGGATTATATTTAATAATTGGTTTAATATGGTGCGCATGGTTAGAATATTATACAACAGAACACTTAGGTGGATTTCTAGGACGTCCATGGATTTGGAGAGAAAGATTTTTTCATACACTCCTATGGCCTATAAGTCTAGGAACATTCATATGGGAATTTATAAAAGGAATAAGATGGTAGTACCAACAACAGCAGAATTTAAAAAAGCATTAAGAGTTATTGACTCTTGTGAGAATCATATTCAGTTAAAAGGAGCAAAGAAATATATTAATAACTTCTTTAAATACCACTCAGCAGAAGTGAGTTATAATACTGTAAATATATTCTCAGTAGATGAGATGATACATAAAATGTATCAAAGATTATTAATTAAACACGCAGAGAAGAGCGTACTACTAGAGGTATGAAAGATTTAAATTGGTATTACATTATTGTTGGAGCTTTAGTTACGATAGTAGCTCAGGTTGGGGCATGGTTCCAACATAATTTACAGTTTAAATATCCTGAGTATGATGAAAAATGGTGGGGTATGTACGCTTTATCTGTTCCTTTGACTTATGTATTTATTCTAGCGACTAAGTATAATGTAGAAGGATATGGAGGAAGTATATGGGGAGCTAGATTTATAGGCTTTGCTATTGGTATGATAGTTTATGCTATTATGATACAATGGTTCTTTAATGAGAAGTTTACTATGAAAATAGCTATCCAGCTACTCCTTTGTTTTACTATTATATTAGTACAATCTTTTTGGAAAGATCGAGTTGAATGAAAAAGAATTTATTAGTTACTTTAGGTTGCTCTTTTACTGAAGGTGTAGGATGTTATAATCCAAACCATTTTCATAACAATAAGTTTCATTGGGATATGGATGAAGAAGAAGCAAAAATACATACTCAACATTTTCATAAATGCAGTTGGCCTAATTCAGTTGGTCGTCAGTTAGGATTTGATAATGTACTTAACTTAGGATTCGGAGGATCAGCCAATAGTGAACATGTTAAGAAGTTTATTAGTAGAGTAGTTGGTAAATATAAAGACTTCAATATATATGTTATCTGGCTAATGACTGAACCAGTTCGTATTTCTTTTTATGATGGTGGTGGAATTGTGAGTACTCTTCCTAATGGAACATATAATAGAAATCTTATGGAAGGTTATCTAAAAGATGTTCAAGACGTTGAATTAGGATCTCTTAATGAGCAAGTATTCTATATTAAGGTTATGGAACAGGTATGCCAAAATAATGATTATAAGTTAATATTAGAAAGTTGGGCTAATACTAAAAAGAATTTATTAAAAATATACAACAGTAACTATATCTTACATCAGGGAGATAATATATTTAAAAGAGCTAATATTGAAGCTTTAGATAATAGAGAATTTAGATCTCATTGCCTGCACTTGAATGAAAACGGTAATCAGATATTAGCTAATAAGTTTGTTGAAGATATTAAGCTTAATAAACCAGAGTTTATAGTAGGACCTATTAGTACTAAGGTCAAATGGATGTGGGACGGTAATCCTCGTCCTCCAAAATTGTTGTAAAATAACTATGGAAATAGTTGCCTACCCGAGTTATTCTTCTTATATTTAAGTATAATTAAAAAGGTTAAATAAAGGTTATGATACAAATTAAAGATTTAAAAGTAGGTCAGATCTTCCAGATGGAAGGGTTAAATGAAAACGGTGAAACTGTTTATGCTGATGCTACGTTGAGAGCTTACAATGGTATGAATAAGTACGTTGTAGAGTCAGATGGTATTACGATACTATACAGTGGTGAAGATAAAGTAACTAAAGTATATAAGTAATGGCTAGAGATAAAAAAAGATATTCGGTACAGATAGATTTGTACATTCATGCAGACAATGATTACATGGCTCGTAAAAAAGCTCATGAGTATGCAGAAGAGATAGATGCTAAGCATGTTAATGCTAGAGCTAATGTTATAGAGATAGGTGAGCAACCATTTGCTTCACTTTCATATAGAAAGCTAGATGATAAGTCTAGACCTATAGATAAAGAAAAAGATGAACCGCTACCATTTTAGTAGTAACGTTCTTTAACATACTGGAGGACAGAGCTTTGCCCCGAAAGGGTAAGTTAAACTGTGGCCAATGCGATGAGATGATATCAAGAGTTCGCTAGATGTTGAGAGATGAGTACTGATTACCGCCGGTTATAGAGGGAAAGGGAAAGTAAGTAAATACTGAGGCTAGGCTTTGGGAGTGTAAATTTGATCACTTTAAAAGGCGAAGAAAAAAACAGGTGTGATACCTGGAGGTTTCTGAGAGCAATTCCTGCTCGAAAAGCATATCACGAGAGAGGAAACCTGACACCCACCCTAACTCCAACTTATAGCGCTGTAGAGCAGTGGCCAGCTCGTTGGGCTCATAACCCAAAGGTCGGAGGTTCGAATCCTCCCAGCGCAACTAAATTAATAAAGGTTATGAAATATTTAAGTAAAGATTATGTGATGCAAGAGATTATCGATACTGTACATATGATGCAGTTAAATAATGAGAAGACTCCAGACTTAGAGCCAACGTATATGGATGCGTTAATTGAATGGTTCTTTATAGATTGGAATGAGATTGCTGATCAAGATACAGACTTTCAAGGATGCTTATTAGAGTTTTTAAGAACTGAGTTTAAAACTGAGACTATAAAACATGCCCTCTAAAATTATACCAATCGTAGTAGTCTACACAAAAGGTAAAGGCTTCAAAAAGTATATGAAAGTCTTCCGGAATGTAAGGTACATAGATCGAGTTAATAGTACTAGATCAAACCTTCTTCCTAAAGATATTGTTGTACATGAATTAGGATGGGGGGAGTACTTTATAGAAAAGTATATGAAAAAACACAAAATAGATAAGTATGCGTAAAGCATGGCGGCTATGGGCAAGAGCTTTGGGAGAGAAGATAGGTCCAACAAATGAAGCAGATAAAATAGCCATAATGAGAACATTAATTATACTCCAGGCGGTAATATGTAATGCTTTAATTGTAGCAAATATTATTAAAAACTGGTAAAATAACTGTGTTAATAGTTGCTTTTCCGGAATATTATTCTTATATTAAGGTATATTAATAATTAAATAAAAATAAAGGTTATGGTAAATTTTAAAAGATCAAGTACAAGTATTAAAGGTTATGATTCAGAACTAGCTAAGAACGAAAAGAATGATTGTTTCGTTAGAGCTTTAGCTTCTGCTACAAACGTTAATTATGACATCGCTCATAAGTTTTCTAAAGACTTCTTTAACAGAGAAAATAAGCAAGGTGTATACTTTACTGGTGCGACTATAGAGCCTCTTGAGAAGAGTGGATTGACTATAGATAAAAAAGAATTTGACTTTAGTGTATTAGGTAGAATGAGAATTACAAATGCATATAGATTGCATGGTAAAACGATTCACCGTCAGAAGACTGTTAAGTCATTCATTAAGGATAATCCTAAAGGAACGTATATCGTTGGAGTAGCTGGTCATGCTTTTACTATTAAGGATGGTACGTTGATTGATAATGCTGATGAAAAGTTTAGACCTACTAGAAAAGTTACTAGTGTATTCCAATTGAAGTCTAAAAGATCTGAAGCTAAGCAATTAAGTTTGTTTGCATAAGTAGATGGCGAGGGGGTGAGGGGGCGTTTCTCTCTCTCCTCCGAAGGAGCCACGCGCGAATTTAAAAAAGTAATATGAAGAAAAAGAAGAAATATACAATGATGGAGGCTAGGACTAAGGAGTGGGATGCTTCTGCTTATCAAGGCAGGAGTAAACGTCAAGTAGAAAATAACTATAAAGTTATTGGATTGACTATAACCTTAGTAGTAGTAGCTCTATTGATATATGTAATTGTAAAACTATTCGTATGAGTAATTTAGCATTCTATCCTATATTAACTCCCAGAGAGATCGTAGAAGAAGGAGCCTTTGGTGGTTGTTACTTCGGATTACCTATAGAGGAGTATACCAATTATGAGTATAGTGAGTTATTTGATTATCATTTCAAGGGCTTAGATACAAGCTTATACTTAGGAGAGACATATAAACCTCGTATGAATAAGTATAAACTTAGGAGCGGTATGGACTATGAGTATTGGAAGGAGATGAATTGGATGCATGAGAGAGATCCATATGGTTGGTTCGAATGGTATTGTAAGTATAGTATGGGTATCAGGGGTGAAGATGATGATAGGCAGATAAGGAGATGGCAAGACTTTTGTGGTACTAACGGTAGATGGAGGAATAGGATATATAGTAGAATAGAAGAAACAGATGATTGGGATATAAGTCCAAGGATACAACAATCATTACTCCATTGGGGTTATAGAGTCAATAAAGAAGACTTTGAAATGTATAAACAATTTAAATTAGTAAAAGATGACGATAGAGAAATCACTCGAAGGATGGGGTTTTGATATGGCTGCTTTAAAAAAGAGTGAGAGGGGGAGGGCGTTTGTCTCCTCATCGAACGAAGTGAGCACGCGCAATATTTCCAAAACATCCAACCAAAC